>ERZ802826.67-NODE-67-length-32707-cov-11.2297_pt1 | contig 32707 bp, 27 predicted proteins | sample MGYA00345651_ERZ802826 | MGnify/ENA primary metagenome ERZ802826 (study PRJEB30503, sample SAMEA104212371) | marine metagenome | biome: Westerlies Biome; feature: [SRF] surface water layer (ENVO:00010504) within the epipelagic zone...; material: water (ENVO:00002006)...
TGGGCCTGAGTGCGGCGCTGCTCATCGGCCCCGGTAAAGGCGTTGAGGCCATGGCCTCGGCGGCCTATGAGGCCAAGACGCCGCCTCCTCTGACCGATACGTTGGTGAACATCTTCCCCAGCAACCCATTTAAGGCCATGGCCGAAGGCCAGATGCTTCAGGTGATCGTGTTCGCCCTGCTGGTGGGATTCGCCCTGACCCGGGCGGGCGACGCGGGAGAGCGCATCGCGAACTGGTTCCGCGACATGGAAGTGATTGTGATGAAGATGGTGGGGGTCCTTATCGAGCTCGCGCCCTATGGCGTGTTTGCGCTATTGACCAAGCTGTTCGCGACGATGGGCTTTGGCACCATTGTGGATCTGGCGGCCTACTTCTTCACCCTGCTTGGCGTACTCCTGTTCCATGGTCTGGTGGTGTACACGAGCCTGCTCAGAACCTTGACCGGCCTGAGTCCCGTGGTGCTATTGCAAAAAATGCGCCGGGTGTGGGCGTTTGCGTTCTCGACGGCGTCCTCCGGTGCCACGCTGCCGATTACCCTGCGCACGGTGGAGAAGCGTCTAGGCGTGAGTAAAAGTGTCGCCGGTTTTTCGGTGCCCCTGGGCGCGACAGTCAACATGGACGGCACCGCCATCATGCAGGGGGTAGCAACCGTATTTATCGCTCAGGTCTACGGCGTGGATCTGACCAGTGGGCAAATCCTCATGGTGGTGCTGACTGCGACCCTTGCATCGATCGGCACCGCAGCGGTACCCGGTGTTGGGCTCATTACACTGGCACTGGTGCTGCAGCAAGCCGGTCTGCCGGTTGAGGGGGTTGCCCTGATTATTGGCGTGGATCGTTTCCTCGACATGGTGCGCACTATGGTGAATGTGACAGGGGACGCCACCGTGGCCACCATCGTCGCGCATCAGGAAGGCCAGCTTGATCACGATATCTATCTTGATCCTAACGCTGATCACGAGGGTGACGTTGAGGAACCCCAAACAACAGGAGCAGCCGCATGAGCGTAAAAGTGCAGGTCGTACCTGTCACGCAGTACCAACAGAACTGTTCAATCATCCAGTGTCAGGCGACGGGCCTTGCGGCGATTGTGGACCCGGGCGGCGATATTGAGCGCATCGAGGCGGCCATCACGAAAATGGACGCCACCGTAGAGAAAATTCTGCTTACCCATGGGCACATGGATCACTGCGCCGCGGCGGACGTGCTGCGTCAGAAACTGACAGTGCCGATGGAAGGCCCTGAACAGGGTGACAGCTTCTGGATCGACAAGCTCCCCGAGTGGTGTGAGATGGCAGGCTTCCCGCGGGCAGAGCCCTTCACTCCGGACCGCTGGCTGGAGGACGGTGACACGGTCACAGTGGGTGAGCAGACGCTAGAGGTGATTCATTGTCCGGGTCACACCCCGGGTCATGTGGTCTTCCTGCACCGCGAGACCCAGCTTGCCTGGGTGGGCGACGTGATCTTTGCCGGGTCAATCGGCCGCACGGATTTCCCCATGGGGAATCACGAGCAGTTGATTCACTCGATTCGCGAGAAGCTCTTTCCGATCGGTGACGACATTCGTTTTGTCCCCGGCCACGGCCCGGACTCGACCTTCGGTCAGGAGCGCATCAGCAACCCCTTTGTGGCCGACAAGCAGTACGGCTGATTAGGGAGTGGGGTAGGGATCCCCCGCAAATACCGTCGCCTTTACTTTGATGTGCCGCAGCGCATCACCCGGCACGGTCATGGGGTCGGCCTCCAGCACCACAAAGTCGGCGCGTTTGCCCGCGCGGATTGACCCGATTTCATTTTCACGGCCCATCACGGCTGCCGCACCCGAGGTCACCGCTTTGAGTGCGGAGGCCCTGGAGAGACGCTCTGTTTCCAGACCCTCAGCGCCACTGATGGTCTCGCGCTCGCTCGCGGCCCATACCAAGGTGAGTGGAGACAGGGGCGCCATGGGTGCATCCGAGTGGAGCGTCAGCGGTACGCCGTTGCGCTCAAGCGACCCGAGGCGTGTCATTTGCGCTGCGCGATCGGGCCCGAGCCAGTCCCCGGAGTAGGCCTCGGAGAGGATGTAATGGTAGTAAGGATTCACGGACGCCTGTGCGCCCAGCTTGGCCAGTTGCGCGCTCTGCTGCTCGGTGCTGTAAGCCAGGTGCTCAATGGTGGAACGATGATCCGGGCGCGGGAAGTCTTGCTGCAGTCCCTCGATCAGCATCAAAAATCGATCCACGGCTGCATCTCCGTTGGCGTGGGCGTGGAGCTGAAATCCGGCGCGCCAAAACACTTCTCCATAGGCGCGCAGCAGGGGCTCCGGCACCATCCAGACACCCTCATGGCCATCGAGATAGCCGGGCGGGCCCATTTGGGCGAGCCCGGAGAAAATGGCACCGTCGATCATGAGTTTGAAGTGATTGCCCACCATCACGCGGTCGTCGTTACTGCTTTGCCATTCCAATATCTCCGCCAACGCCGCCTCGGGGGTTTTTCCGCGGGTCAGAAAGTCGACGATGATCGGCGTCAGAATGAGCCGCACCGGCACGGGGTAGGCGCTTGCTGCGGCGCGCACGCCCGCGATCTCGCCGATGGGATTGCCGTAGATGCCGGTGCCCATGTCCAGTGCGGTCGTCACGCCAGCCTGATGCAGCATGGCGAGAAAGTTGAACATGCCACCGCCAAAGCGCTGTGGCGTAAACAGGAAGCCAAGCTTGGGCACGACGGCCTTCAGTCCGTTCTCGTAAAAGTGGCCGCGGGCCCAGTCAGCGCCCTCGTCCATCTGCGCATCGGCCTCGGTCACACCCAGCAAAGCCCACGCGGCGTCGTTGCCAATCAGCTCATGGAAGGAGCGGTGCCAGAGCATCACCGGTTGCTCTCCAAACATCTCGTTCAAATCCTCGCGCCAGATCTCGCCATGCCAGAGGGGGTGATAGCCCCAGGTAATGAAGGGCACGGTGGGGTCGCGGTGCTGGGCGGCAAGGGCTGTCAGGCGGGCACGATACCCCTGGGGAGTGGTCTCTCCGGGGAATTCGCCGGTGGGCAGCGACCAGTCATCGGGCGCCAGAAACGGGAACTGGGTGAGCACCGCGGGCAGGGCAGGGTGCACGTGAGGATCAATGAATCCCGGTAGCAGAATGTCGTTGGCAAATTGGCGATCGACCCGGCCATTGCGGGCTTCAATGAGCGGTTGAAGCGAGTCTTCGCTGCCCACCGCGACGATCAATCCATTCTCCACCGCGACTGCGGTGGCGGTGGGCAGGGCAGGCTCCATGGTGCGAATCAATTGAGCGGTGTAGACCACCAGTTCAGCGCGTGTAGGTGCTATGGCTACCAGCAGCGTGACCGCCGTCAAAACAGTTCGCAGGCGTAAGAAGGTCCAACGGGGCGATTGAAAAGCGCGGGCCATAACGTCAGGTCCACTTGGCTTGAGAGATCAACGGATGACTTTAACCCAATCTCCGGTGCGCGGCTCGCCGCTGGGGTAGTAGCCATTGATCAGCCGCAGCTGATTTTCGGCATCGGGTAATTTCACGCTGCTCGCCAGTGACGCAAAGGTCGCCCCACGGGGCACCTGAATATAGTGCAGCGTGTGGCTGGTGCCTGTGACTTTCTCGCGGCCCGTTAGGGGGCGGAAGCTGTCGATAATGGTTCGGAAATCCGCATCGGCCGCGCCAAGATCCGGCGCCTCGCCCTCGAACAGGAAGCGGTAACTGTGATCAATCACTGCGAGCCGGACAGACTGCCCACCGCTTGAGGCCACCGCGGTGGAGCCTTTCAGGCCATATTGCTCCAGCATCTCGAAGTCGCTGACGTCTCCCTGCGCGTTGGCAAGGAGACCGGCCTCGGTGTCCTTGTCTGGGTCAATGCGTGCCAAGCCAATGGCCAAGGTCTGACTGCCATCCGCGGAGGTGGCAATAATTGCGCGGCTCGACTGGGCCACTGTCCAGCCGGGTGGGTGGGCAAAGGTGAAATTAAGCTTGTTGTGATAGAAGCGGTCTGGCTCGCCCTGCGCGGCAGCACTCGCTCCGTACACCATCCCCTCGGTCTGCCGGCGGTACTCGCCGGGGATCTCGGGGTTCTCGGGCATCTCATCGATATCGAGCTCGTTCGCGGCCCGGATCACCGTCTGTAATCGCAGATCGTTCCGGGGGTGACTGGCATAGAGCCCGTGGTAGGTACCGGATGGCTTGCCGCTCGCCTTGGCCTGCATGCGTCGATACTGCTCCTGATCCTTGAGTACACCGATCACCGACAGCATGGAGTCCACGTCGTAACCCGTTTGGTGCAGATACTCTGCGCCGGCCGAGTCCGCCTCCAGTTCCATATCGCGGCCGAAACCCGATATGATCTCGGCGCCGAACATGCTGGCCGCGTCATAGACATCGCCTGAGCCGGTCAGGATATAGGCAGACACGGCGGCGACCTTGGAGGTGAACGACGCAGTTTGTCGCCGCGAATGATGCCGCTCGGTGATGTGGCCAATCTCATGGGCCAGCACGCCGGCGAGCTCCGCCTCGGTGTCGAGATACGCCAAGAGGCCGCGGTTGACGTAAATCAGGCCGCCCGGCAGCGCGAAGGCATTGATGTCAGGTGAGTCCAGCAGCGTAAAGCTGAATTCCGGCTTGGTGATGCCCGAGTCGCGCAATAGCCGTTCACCCACCCCCCGAACATAAGCGTCGAGCTCTGGATCGTCGTAGATCCCAATGTTATCGATGAGCTTTTGGTGTTCTTCCGCGATGTCATCGGGCAGTTCTACGGATTTACCGCCGATGGTCACGGTGGAGGCGGCACTGACACTGCCCGCCCACAGAAGCGCTGTGAGCGTTAGTACAGAAAGTCGCTGCGCGAGGAGAGCGTTCATGACTCAGTGAAAGGCCGAGAGATATTCCAGCAGCTGATCGCCCAGACTGTCACAGGCCGTGCCTTGTACTGGCGCGATGATCGGAATCGGGACGACCACGGCCGGCATGTAGTTCTGCCCGCTGGTCTGGGCGCTAACGCGGCCTACCTCGACCTTGTCGGTGAAATCCCAAATGGTGGCTTCGTACTCGGATTCGGTTCCCCAGGTGCCAAAGCCAAAGCAGCCCGCGACCCCCGGGCCTATGCCGCAACTCATCGATCCGGTGCTCTCGGTGTTCTCGGTGTTGCCGTCGATCCAGATCATGTACTCGAGTTTCATCTCGTCAAAGCGCGCTGCGACCGGGGGCAGTTGCAGTAAGCGATCTATCGTTTGCGGTTGCAGCGGCGCGGTGCGCGGTTCGAACCAGGGATAGAACTGGTTGATAAAGGCAATTTCATTGATCACTTCGATACTGGGGTCGCCACTGTGGATGTGATCCCCAATGCATTCAATAAAATCAAACTCCGTGTCGTAGTCCGGCTTGTGGCGTCTGCCGAGAATGACCACACTGGACTCACCAATGCCAGCCACCGGCTCGTTGTAGGTCATCTCATCGACGGTGGCGTTCACGCACCCGCCTAAAAGCACTGCCAGCAGGATCAGTCCGGCAATACGAGTTGTTTGTCGGTCAATCCGTTGCCCGCTCATAGCGCCTCTCCGCTGTCCGGTTCGCCCTCGGCGGTGGATGCCTCGGCTGAATCGACGACAGGTTGAGGATCGCCCACCTGATCGTTCGATGAGCGCGCGGCATCCTGTTCGCGTCTCGCGATGCCGTCCAGCCATATAGCGACGTCGGGCGTGCCGCCGAATGAGGTGACGAAGTGTGCGCCCGCGTCACGTAGCGCAACCACTGCGGCAAGGTTGACGGCTTCCTCATCGGTTTGCAGAAAGGCAGTGGGTGTCTTGCCGTAGGCTGTGATGGGCCAGGCGGCGAGACGCTCATCGAGGTTGAAGCTCAGTGCCCCGTCTTCCTGTTGATGGATGGCGGCAATGTCCACCAAACGGAATTCATAGCGCATCCAGATCTCATAGATCTTGACGTTGGTGTGGGTCGGGACCGTGTACTGCAAGTCGCCGATAGCGGGTATCAGCACACCGTCGATTTCGGCTGCTCGGCGCTGAACGGTTTCCCAATCACGGATGTGCACCACCTCATCGAACATGCCATCGAACAGGATGTCCCAAAACTCAACCTGCGCCTCGCCTGTTTTCACCAGCCAGTCAGATTCGGCGCGCCCTTTGGCCTCATCGAAAAATTCGTGCTCGGCAAAGGCGGAGGGATAGATCACGCCCAGCGTAATAGGCAGTGGATCAAGCAGCGGCTTGGGGAAATTGCCCTCAACGACCACCTGCTTGGTGGAACACCCTGCAGCGAGCAGCGTGAAGCACAGCATCAGAAGCCATCGTCCGAATCCGGACGGATTAAGGTCGAAAATCGTTGAGACCAACGAAGCTACCCCCATTCCTTAGGGTCAGTTCTCGCATCAGTGTAGCAAACCGTACCCCCGTCGCCTGCAGCTCGGGAGGTCTGATGAACTGTACGGGAAAGCCCACCGCGTGGATGCGCACGCGGCGCTCGCCACCCGCGGCCTCTGCGTTCAAACGGTCCACAGTTTGCACCACTTCCTGAATCGAGGCGCCGGTGAATTCATCGCCGAATACATAAATCGAAATTTTCTTGCCGGGGTCGTAGAAGGTGCGCACTGCATTGGTGATGCCCTCTACCGGCGATGAATTGGAGAACACATTCCAATTGCGCAAGTTCTGCAGGATCAGGCTACGACGGGCCGGGGTATCCGGTATCCATTCGCCACGGTAGCGACTGAACAGATAATTGCCCATGTCATTGAGCACCTGTATGCCTTTGACTTCAGGATAGATATTCAGTGTCGCTTCCATTTCCTGAAGCATGCGTTCCCACGCATAGGAGAACATTGAGCCCGAGGTGTCGATAATGAAGATGATGTATTCGCTGTCGACCGGTATGCCGCCAATCAGCTGATTCTTCTTCTCGGCGTTGCGACCCAGTAGCCGGAGTTCTTCTTCCGAGAGCTGCTGCCGGGCGATAGCCAGTTGTTCACGGATGATGGCGTTGGCATTTTGCGACGTGCCGAGCGCGTCGTACTCCGAGCGCGTTCGTGCCAATGTGCCCTGCAGAATTGCAATCTTCTCCTCGTATTCCGAGATCTGTTCGCGCTTCACATTGAGGTCGCGGTTGAGAATGGTGGTCTCGCCACGGATCTCAAACAGCTGCTCGGTCAACTCGGAGACCGCCGATTCAGCATCGACCATGGCTTGCTCAATCACCTGTGGTTGCACGGTCTTGGTAATCATCAGCAATAGAATCACGGCACCAAAGCCACAGCAGATCACGTCCAGAAAGGACAGTGAGAATTCAGCAGGGGCGCGTCGTGCTGGCATATGGGAGTCTCAGGGCCAGTCTATTGAGGGTGATAGAAAACTGCCGTTGGAGGCGCGGGCCAGCTGCCAGTACTCTGAGGCGGCCATGGGGTCGCCCTCCATCGGAAACAGAATCGTGTTGACCGGCACGCCCGATGGTAGGCGGCGAATGGCCTCGCGGAAATGCTTGAGGCGCTCGTTGCCACTGACCCGGCTACCCCGGGGGGCACGTTCACCCTGAGTCGGCAAGCCATCGGTCAGTAGGAAAATGTTGTCGGGCGGGCTGGGGAGGGCGGCCAGCGCGCCAAAGGCATTGTGCAGGCTGGTACCGCCAGCCGGCACTTGCTCACGAAGCGCCCGACTGATCGCCTCCAGCTTGGGTGTATCGGCCACCTCCAGCCACTGAGATTCGGTGCCCGCCAGTGCGGGCTTGGCGTCAGTATTGAATGTCATCACCTGGAACTGGGCACTCACGGGGAGCTGGGCGGTCAGCCAGTCAACAGTATCCAGCGTCCGCGTCCATTTGCCTGCTTGCTTTTGTAGCTCGGGATCCATGTTGCGCAGGCGAATCACGTTCACCAACTGATTCGCCAGCATGCTGGCCGAGGTATCCACCATGATGGCAATGCGCCGGCCGCCCAGGTTCAGACCAGTGAGGTATTGCCGGTTTCCCTCGCCCACAAACTCTCTGGCACTCCGGCCGGCCTCAGCCTCGGAGGCCTCCTCGAGTAGGCGAATCTCTTCCTCGAGCTGATTGATCTCAGCCTGCAGTTTGGCAATGGCATCACTGTCACTGACGCCGGATTCTTCGATCGAGGCAATCAGTGCTTCGTACTCATCGAGCTCCTCGGTGATGCGCCGGGCTAGGCCATCGGCTTCCACGATATCGAGATCGGCCTCATCGAGCGCATTGCGCAGGCGCACCAGCCCCGCTTCGCCTTCGCGAATATCTTCCTCGAGTAACTCGACTTCAGACAGCACTTCGGCATTCACCGTGCGGATCTCGACTTCGAGGGAGTGATCAATGATCAGGAATACGAGCACCACCGCGCCGAACCCGCAGGACATGATGTCGAGAAAGCTGAGGTTAAACGTGGAGGACTGTCGCTTACGTCTGGCCACGAATCACGGATCCACAGTGATGAAGCGCACCTCGACCCCGCCGGCGCACAGTCTATCGGCGGCATTGACCGCGACCCGCCCTGCAACAGACTGATCGTTCAGTTCAGCAGGGGTGCCGGGCGCAATGTCGATGACCCCGGACTCAGCCGCGCTCACGCCGTCGATGATGTGCTTGCCCGGGCTGAGCGGCACGGCATGCCCGTCCATAAGAGAGTGGGTTGCGGAGCCAGGCGTTTGGCTGGGCTCCGGCGATTCCTGCTCTGTCTCGGCCTGCGCCGATGCAGCGACGGAATGTTTTGGTTCGGCCGGGGCATGCCCGGATGAGGTCGCGCTGCCGCAGGGTGCCTCACGCTGGAAGTGTAGTTCCCCCGTCGATGGCGCCAGAGTGCCTGCGATCAGGGGGATGACCTCTGGGCCGGTCGTAGTGGCCTGCACGGGCAGGTCCAGTCCCGGTAGGGCAGACAGCAGGGCGTCTAGCGCAATGTGTGCGGTGCCCGCGGGCAACAGCGGTGCGAGTGCCTGAGTGAATGCCGCACCCACAGGGCGCAGGGCATCCGCAGCGATGCGCGCGGTATGGCCCTCCACTGAGCAACTGACTTCGCTTTGGGTGCCCAGCGCTCGGAGCAGTTCGGGGAGTTGTAAATAAAGCGCCTGTTCGGCCTCGGCGCGTCGTTGCGGGTCAAAGCGTGTCTGGGCCACAAACTGTTCGCCAATCCGCTCCGCAATGTCATCCATCAGGCCGAGCAAACCGTGACCTGGCAGAAGCTGGGTATCGCCCGCCCGCGCGACGCCATTCTCAACGGTAACCAACGTAATACTGGCCTGATGCAATTGCAGTTCGACATGGGCGCAGGATTGCCCCGCGGCTGCCCCCACTAGCGCGCTGCGGTGCACCACAGCGCTGGCGGTAACGGGCAGGGTCTGCAGGATGCCAAGCAACAGCGATAACTGCCCGGACTCCATCGCCCCGGGAATCGCCAGCGCGATATCGCCGCTCATGCCATTAAGCAGCGCTTCAAGGTGGGCGTGTACGAGGTCAGCGGTGTGCCGCGCGGGCCCCAGCGCCGGGCTCAGCGGCTGCGTCGAAAGCCGATGCCAATAGCGGTTACTGATTTCCCTTGGGGCGCGGCGGGCTTGTGCCCAGGCCGGCTCGCCAAACTGATAGCGGTCACCGCTCAGCCACACAACGCCGGGTGACCAGAGTGCGTCGCCGTCGTTCCACAGGCGCAGTGACGCGTCGTTGCAATCGAGGAGTCGCATCAGCCGCGCGGTACCGACAGGTGTCGCAGCAGATGGCGGTCGATGTAGCGCTGGGTGTTGAGCACCAGTCGCTCCTGGGACAGCTGCAGTTGGTGCAGTGCGAACATGATGATGATCGACAAAACGAGGGCCACGAAGGTGCTGTTAAAGGCCACCCCGAGGCTCACGGTCACGCCCGAGATATCGCCCTCAACGGCCTTGTAGGCCTGACCCAGCGCGTCGCCGATACCACGCACCGTGCCGATAAAGCCGATCGATGGAATCGCCCAGGAGATATAGCGAACCATGGAGAGCTCCGAGTCGAGCCGGTCGGCTTCGATATCGCACTGCTCGCGCACCGCATCCGATACCGCGGGAATACTGCCGGTGGTGGTGAAGCGGCTCAGCGCATTCCCCAGTGCCCGGGGTAGCAGGTAGTCCTGTTCTTCAGAGGGCAGCGCCTCGAGCGATCGTGACTGCTCCCGGGCGTCCCGGGGCAGAATGCTGGTGCCTTCAGGGATGGCAATCAGATCGCGATTGAGCATGTGTGCCTCGGAGCGCGTGCGGGAGGCCTTGAGGCCCATGATCGCCAGCGCCCAGAGCATCAAAATGAAGCAGGCCTCCTGCTCGTAGTCCTTGATCACGATCGCGAGCGAGCGGTTACCAGCAGGGGCTTCGCCCGCGGCCTGTTGCGCTGCCTGAACCGCTAGCTGTGAGTTTGCGCTGGGGCGAATGACGCCAACGTAGGCGGCGTGTACCACGATCACGGCGAACAACAGGGCAAACACCTGATAGAGGAACTCTGAGGGTAAACGCAGCTTCATAGGGGGCTCCTGTCGGGCTCAGATATCCACGGGAAAGGACACAGAGAGATCCTCCGAGATGGATTCGGTGGGTTCATAGTCGAGCACGGTACCCGCCTCGGCAACAGCAGGCGCGACCGCCCCGTCGCCCGCGGATTCAACGTTAGTGTCGGGCTCTGCTACTACCGCTGTCTCTTCGGGCTCGACCGCCTCCTGTCCAAAGACAGGGGCAACGAGTAAAACGCTGAACAGCGCAGCCAGTGCCGCAACGCTCGCAAAGAGTGTTGGCACGCTACTCCGCATAGCGCGCAATCCTGAAGCCGAGATCGTCACGTCCGCGCTCCCCGTAGTCCCTGAAAGTCAGGCGCAGCTCGGACAAACGACTGAGTGCCCAGCTGCCACCGCGAATGGTGTAGTTGTCGCCGCGCTGCGCGCCCAATGGATCGATCGCGAGCTCGGCATTCGCAGAGGGGATGGCGTAACCGTCGTGTACCCATTCGGCAACATTACCACCCATATCGTGCAATCCGCGATGGTTTGCAGGGAAGCTCCCCACCGGCGCCGAGACGACAAATTGATCTGTGTAGCCATTGAGAATGCGCCCCGTGACGAGTGCCGAGGTGTTGTCGGCCACGTTGGTCACAACAGCGCTCGGGGGGAAGTCATCTCCCCAGGCAAATCGTCGTAGGGCATCGCCTTCTACCCGGGCAGCAAAGGCCCACTCTGCCTCGCTGGGCAAACGGTAGCCGGTGCTACTGGGATTAAAGCCGATGATGATGCCCTGATTCTCGCGATAAAAAGGCGGTAGGCCCTCAAGCCGGCTCAGCCAGTTACAGAAGCTGGCCGCTTGCTGCCAACTGATGCCTGCCACCGGCTGGTGGTCGCGATCAAGTGAGTAGCTCTCGATCAGGCCCGAGTCATGAGTGGCCTCGTACTGGCGGAACTGCGCGTTGGTGGTCTCGGTGCTCGCAATGTAGAAAGCGCGCCGCAATTCAACCGGATGTTCGACTTCGTTGGCACGCCGTCCCGGGTCGCGACGCGACGCGCCCATGGTGAAGGGGTTCTGGGTTTCTACTGAGGGATCCACCAGCACCAGCGTTTGGCCCAGTGGCGTCGTGATTGTCGGCGTCATCGCCGCCTTACGCGCTGCGGCTTCCGTCAAAAGCGTCACGCTGATCTGCTGCGGCAGCCCGGGTTTCGGCAGCACCTCGGTCTCGAAGGTGGCATACCCGTCAAGTTGCACGGCGATACGCTGCTGCACCGCTGGGAGTGAGAGGCTTTGACTCCCCGAGCCCACGCGCTGCCCGTTAATCAGTATATCCGCCTCTGCCGGCTCGATGGCAAAACGCACCTCACCCAACTCGGGTTTCAACGTGATGGCCCGACTGGCGGTTTCCCCCCGGGCCAAAGTCAGTGAGAGGCTAGCGCCGAGGTAGCCGGCCTTGGAGAGACTGATGGCGTGGCGATCGCCGGGGCTCAGGGGCACAACCAGCGGTGTCAGGCCGGCGAACGCGCCGTCCACCGTCACACCTGCACCCGGTGGCGTGCTCTCCAGCGTCAGAGTGGCATCGGCCGGGGTCAAGGTCACCGCGCCGAGGTCCTGATCCACACCCGCCACGATGCTCAAAGGCAGCGATAGGGGTATAAAGCCCGGTGCGCTGAGCGTCAGCTCGCGCTCGCCCGAGAGCACTTCCACACCGGTGGCAGTTGTCTCGGCGGGCTGGCCATCGATGCTTGCGGTCACGGTGGCGGGCGTCGCACTGAATCGGACGTTCGCCCAATCCGGCAACAACACGACGTCCACCGTTTGGCTCTGGTTACGGCCAACGACGTCGATTTGTCCTTGCCAGCGCTGATAGCGATCGAGCACGGCTTCCACACGGTAAACGCCTGCCTCGAGCGTCAGGTCCACCAGCGGTGCAGAACCCAGGGACAGCTCATCCAGAATGATCTCGCCGCCGGCGGGTTGCGTGGCGATGGTCACCGTGCCGGGGAGGGGGGCAAGGCGAATATCGAGCTGCTGGGTATCGGCATCGCCCACCGTAATGGTTTGCTCGTAGGGGTGATACCCCTCGGCGTTAATCGAGAGCGTGTAGTTCCCCGGTCGCACCAGAAGCCGTTCTCCAAAGGACCAGTTCAGTCCACTCAGTGAGAAGCTGGGTTCCGCCTCGGCATCAATGTTCAGGGTGAGGGAGCGCGCGGTGAAGAGAAAAAACAGCAGCGCAGCGATCAGCACCCCGGCAACGCCGAGCGCAATCTGGGTCGCATTGACGCGCTGTTTTTTTTCGGATGACTGACTCAGCGGCTCGAAGGCGGTCGCTGCCAACTGGTCACCGCCCTGCGAGGGCGTTGCCGGCGAGAACGCGTCAGGCTTTAGGGTGTCAGGTGTGTCGCTGTCAGCGTCGCGTTCGGTCATGGTGCTAGCTCAAATCGTCTCGACACAGCGTACCTCGACCGCATTCGCTTGGTCGGGTCGCACCTCGAATTTGATCCGCACGTCGCGGTAACCGTTGCGGATGCCCACGGCGGTGTAAACGCCGGGACGCAGCGACAGTGTTTGTTCTGCCAGCGTGCCCAGCCGCCTGACGCGCAACAGCGTGATGTCGGTGAGTCCATCGGAGGTCATGGTCACCGCCACAGGGGTGCTGGCATAGGCGAGGGTATCGCGCGCCGCGGTCATTTGCGCCTGCAAACGCGGGCCGGGGTCGGGAATCGCTTCTGCCTCGGCAAGTGTTTCTTGTGCGAGGCGCATGATACGAGCGTCGATGAGGCGGTCGCGCTCCTTTGGCATGGTCTCCAGCCGTGTGTCTAGGTCAGCCCTCGGCTCGGCGCGTGCCACACCTTCTGTGGCGAACAGCATCAGCGCGTCGATCTCAAGGGCTTTCTGGTACAGACCCACCGCGTCGGCCCAGCGCTCCTCGCGCTCGGCTTGCGTGCCTTGTTCACGCAACCCCAGCAAGGTGTTCTGGGTGCGGGCCTGCTCCAGTTCAATGAGTGCAGCACCGGGTTCCGGCGCGCCGGGTATCAGCTTCGCAGCGGCGCGGAATTGTTGCTCTGCGTTGTCGAAGGCCTTCGCCCCCATGGCGCCGTAACCCGCGGTCATGGCGTCGGTAAATTGTTGTCGGGTCAGCGCAGTGCGCAGCTCATTCAGGCGGGCGGCTGCCCGCTGGTGGGCGGGGTCTGCGCGCGTGGCGTCAGTGGCAGCCTCAACTGCGGCACCCAGGTCACCCGACGCCTCTCTCTCGGCGGCGGTATCCAGAGCAGCGATCACTGCTGGCAATGCGGCAAGTCGATCTTCCAGCGCAATCAGCCGGATATCCGATGGCGCCATTTCGGCTAGCTCGGTAAAGCGTGCCCGAGCGGCCAGCACGTCTCCGTTCTCGATCGCCGTTACCAGGGTGTCGTGGAGCGCCTCACTGCGCTCGGGCAGGCTGGCTTCGAGCTCAAGCAGCTGATCGAGCGCCAGCTGGTACTCGGCGGTGGCTGCGGTGAAGTCGCGTTCCCGGTAAGCGGTATCGCCCGCTGCGGCACGACCCAAAGCCTCCCCATAGGTGGGTTCTCCCCATCTCGCAGCACCGCGCTCTGCCAGCGATTCCTGCAGCGACAGGAGTGACTGAAGTACCTCCTGCGCAGCTCTTCTCAGCGCGCTTTCCTGCGCTTCGGCGAAGGGGCTGCGTTCATTACCCGTGTCGCTGGCGACGCTACCCGAGGCAGTGGCGTTGGCAGAAGATGGCTCATTTTGCGTGTCAGTCAGGCTAGGTCCGACGTCGTCAGGCATCACCAGCTGCGGCAGGATAAAGAAAACGAAAATGAGTAACACCGCGGCGGCGGCAAGGGCAATAACCACCAGTCGTGGTTGTCCCCCTTCGGACCCCGGGTCAGCCGATTCTGTTGTGGCTGGCGCGGGCTCGAAGGTGGTGGCAGAGAGGGGCTGCTCTTTGTGGTCGGTCACGAGTCCTGCGATTCAGGGGCCGCAGGCAGGCTGTCGGCGGGTGGAGCCGGCGGCTCCAGTGCGGCAAGCTCCGCGGCGTAGATATCGGCCAGCAGCTCGCGCCACTGATCGTATTGGTCTTCCACGTTGCCCGTCAGGCGCACCGTGCGGTCCTCGAGCTCGATCACCCTCGGCGTGATTTCGGCGTCTAATGATTGCCCCAGTTCTTCCAGTGCCAGTGAGTGAATATTGGATTCGGCGCGTTTCTCCAGGCCGCTTTTGAGCAAAGCGCCACCACCGATGACGCCAACGGCGCCGGCGCTACGTGTGGTGCGGCTACCCGATGTCTGGGCGAGCACACCTGCGAGGATCGCTGCACCGCCAGCAATCATCTCGCGTTGCGCCTCGCTCTCCAGTTCACGGAGTGCGACGGTCTCCTCGTAGCTGGCCTTTCTCCACTCCTGATAAGGGCTATACATGTCTTCGGCAAAGCCTGAGTAGTGGCCTTGAAGTGTGTCGACAAAGACATAGTGGCGTTGGCGCAGACCGCGCACGCGGTTCAGCATGGGGTCATCCTCTGCCGGTAATCGACGCAGGCTGATCTGGCCTTTGTCATCTTCCTCGAGGTAATCCGCAAAGGCGCCGTTGGCGAAATCCCGGGCGAAACGCATCTCTGCTACCTGGCGGATGGTGACGCGTTCTTCGGAGGGGAGTCGGTTAAAGATGGCCAGCATGTCGTTGGCGATCATGCGATACACCGCGAGAAACGGATCCTGCTTGACGCGTGTGCCCTGTTCATAGGCGTAGCGGCTGGTAATCCCTTGATAGCGCTTGTCGAGCCAGAGTGTGCCGCGCGCGTCACTCACCAGAATTTTCAGCTCCAGCGCCTCGCCATCCGAGCGCAGTATGGTGCCGCGCACCAGCAAATCAGAAAATTGTCGATCGTCGGGCACGACCCTGACAGCACCCCAGCCACCTTGCTCGGTAAGTACCTCGGCGAGCTCCGTCGCCATAAAGGTGGCTTCGGCTTTGCGCACCTCGGGGTAGACCTGTTCCTCGTCTTCGACAGTGCTGATGCCCGGATCCAGTATGACGACGCCAACATCGAGCAACTCTGCTTCTGGCGTGAGCGTCGCGGGAGCATCGAGTACGGGTACGGAGGTCGACTTGACGGTCTCCGACACGCAGCCCGTGAGTAAGACCATGCCAAGGAGAAGCGAGAATAGGGTGCGGATCATGCGTCGGGGTCCGCAATGCCTTTGTACTTGCGATATTCAGCCCACAGCTTTTCGCGGATAGCCGGGTCGGGCTCCCGCATCGCTGCTTCGCGAAGCTGACGGGCCACCACGTCGTCGTCATTGCCGTTGGGGATATCCGGTGGCGGTGGGTATTTGGCGCCATCTGTGGGTGGTGCGCCAATGCGCCCGCCGACGCCTCCACCCACGGAGCCACTACCGGCGCTGGCCATCCCACCACCAAAATTGGGTTCCTCAGATTCGGTGGGATCTATCGCGCTACCCGCGGTCTGCGCAGTCTGAGCAGCGCGCTCACGTGCCGCCTCTCGCTGGCGCTGTTCCTCGTCATAAATGATGCCGTCGAAATCCCGGGTACTTTCTTCAAGCTGTCGGTCGAGGATGGCGACTTGCTCGGCTGCTGTCATCGGGCCGCCGGCACCCATGTCTGATTCCATGCCGCCACTGGCGCGGGTCCCCGGACCTTGCTGACCCGAAGCATCACCCGGTGCGCCGGATGATTGGGCAACCTGGCCACTGTTGCCTGTGCCGCCAGCCCCATCTTCACTGCCTTCGGGTGAGCCACCCTCGGCGCCACTGCCGTCACCTTCCGAACCATAGTCCTCATCGAAGGTGGGCAGGGTATCGACCATCGAGGGCAGGTCAGCGCCGCCGGCCATATCGCCAAAGCCGGGTTCGCTGGAGGCGCCATCTCCGGCCTCCGCGCTGGTGCCCGCGGCATCGCTGCCGCTGCCCGTGCTTGCCGAGGATGCGCCGCCCTCACTGCCGGGCATGCCCCCTGCAGCGGGGCCGCTACTGCCACCACCAGTGCTTGGGCTCCCCCCGCCGGCGCTTGGGCTACCTCCGCCAGCGCTACCAGAGGAGCTGGAGCTGCTGGATCCGGAACTACCGCTGGACGAGCTCGGCGAGCTGGGTCCGCTGGCACCCCCTGAGCTCGGTGATGATGCCCCTGAGCTTGACGGAGACGACGGCGGAGTCGGTATCGAGGGCGTGGTCGGCGAACTGGCAGAGGGGCATCCCATCAATACCAGCATCACAGCAACGACCGCGCTGGCCGCCAAAGGGCGGAGCAAGGTGGTTGTATTAAAGCGTGAGGGGAATATGGGGGTCATTAGGGTTGCAGGGCGATCGCTTCCGCGCTGGCCGGGTTCAGATCAAAAGACCACACAATCATACCAGTCTCCACGGCGACGCCTTCCTCATATCTGGGCCGGAACCGGGTGCGCCGCATTTTGCGGAAGAGGCGGTCCACGGCAGGGTCGTTGTCCACTCGGGGTGCCTTGGCGTCCTCGGAAGCCTCCTCGCCCTCGGCGGACTCTGATTCTGTGACCGTAGTGACCGTGACGCGTTCCAGTACTGTGATTTTTCCCGCCTCATTGAGCTGAAACTGCACCACCAGTGGGCCGGAGGCATCGCGGCGGAAGGGCGGCAGTGGCCGTAAGGTGTCGATATCGGGTAGCGGCGTGGCGGTCTCAAAAAGGGCTGCCCGCATCACCGGATCGTCCTCGGGCGGTTGCTCCTCAGGGAGCGCCATGACCGAGGTATCTTCTTTACTCTGTTCGGTATCCTTCGCCGGTGAGGTCTGGGCGACCCTTTCCTGCTCGGCGGGTGCTTCTTCACCGGCCTCTGCGACGCCTGACGCCTGTGCCTCGACAGCGGTCGGTTGCTCCGACTCGGTGATGGCTACCTTATCTGTGGAGGCATCGATATTTGCAGTATCTGGGGGCGTGTCGGCGGCACCAGCGTCGCTCATTGCTACCTTGGCTCCGGGTGCCGTTTCTGCTGTGGCATCCTCCGCCGGCTCGGACGCGGCAGCGGCTTCGGGTTCCTCAGGCACAGCGGGTGGTGGGGTGATGCGCCGCCAGGCTTTGTCGTAATAGCTGCGGGAATCGGACCGGCGCCCCATCCACCGCGCCCAATCACCGAGTCTTGTCAGGTCGCGGGCTTGCTCCCCGGCTGAGGAGCCATTCACCATCTTGAGGCCAAATATGGTCGACAGCACGGCTTCGCCTCGGCGGTAGGCCCCGCCAAGCGCAGAGGTTTGGCGGTAGCCGGAACCATCGAACGGGCTGTTGCTCGCATTCTCTCTTTGCAGGTCCGCAAACCGGTACTGAAGGCGGAGCATGCCCTCTAGCGGTTTCACCAGTTCTAGCGATCGCTCGCCATAGAGTTGCGTACTCTGGTTGTAGGCGAGCCGGTAGTACTCCCAGCTTCTCGCGAGATGCTCGGGGTGTGCCTCCTGATCGCCCAGACGCAAGTCCCAGGCCTGTTCGGCCCACTCGCCCTGATCAATCAGTGCGGCGATGGAGGCAGGTGTGCCGGTCAGCGCCTCGGATTCGACCCGCGCCAGATACCGCTGGTGCTCATCGGCCTCATCGAACTGGCCCAAAGCGATATGGCTGCGGATCTCAGCGCGCAGCAGTGGAATTTGGTCGGCTGCGTAGAGCCCCGACTGAACCCGACTCACGTGCACGCCACGCTTCAGGACCTTGGCCGCCTCGGCATGACGATCCAGCGCCTGCAGGTTAAGCCCCAGTCCCAGCAACTGCTCGGTAAGGCCGGGTGCGAAGGCACCGGCGTTGGTCTCCATTGATTCGATGTAGCCACGGTACACACCCAGGGCACTGGGCTCAGTGGGGGGTGGGGGTGCGCGCTCGGGCTCCAATGGCGCCGCCATATCGATTACGATGGGCGCCGCTTCGGTTTCGGCGGGGGCGTCGCTCGGGTCCTGTGCCACAGATATAAGCGGGCCGACCCCAATCAAAATCAGGGTCAGTAGCGGCAATCCATGCCTCGCTGACGGGCGGCGCGTATGGGCCAAGATCCCTCTCCGGCGCGTAATACGGCCAATTAGTATAGATCGATGTAGCGAGAAAAAGCACTTTAGGGGCGGAAGTCCGGTTCAATGTGCCTGAACGGATACCGGACAAAGGTCGCCAAGGCGGAAAGAGGAGCAGTATGAGTCAGTTTTTATCCCACACCGCGGTGTCATCACAGGGGAATTCGCGGTGGCAGGCCGAGGTGCATCGGGGCTGGCGTATTGGCTCGGTAGCTAACGGCGGCTATGTGCTCGCGCTGGTGGGCCGAACCTTGTCTGAAGCGCTGAATCAGCCTGACCCGCTCAGCATTAACGCGTTTTATCTGGCGCCGGTGACATTAGGGCAGGTGGAAGTATCGGTGGAGTCACTGTCCGAGACCCGCAGCACCCACTTTGCCAGTGCTGATCTCAAGCAGGAGGGCCAGCTCAAGTTGCGCGCCACTGCGGCCTATACCGATCTCGATCGACTCAGCGGCCCGGATTGGACCAACGTTGCGCCGCCCGAAGTGCCTGCCTTCGATGACGTCGCCGCGCCCGCCATGTCGCACCTCGAGATTCACCAGAGCATTGATCTCCGCATGGTGCAGGGTGCGGAGGTCTTTACCGACGGCAAAACCAATGACTCGGGCGAGTTCATAGCCTGGCTGGCGCACAAGGACGGCGCTGCGCCGGGGCCGATTGATCTCTTGATGTTTGCCGACATCATGCCGCCGCCGATCTTTACGATTTATGGTGCTTACGGGTGGGTGCCCACGGTGGAACTCACCGTACAGGTGCGCCGCAAGCCTGCAGCTGGCCCGCTGCTTGCGCGGCACACTACCCGTCAAGTGACCCGCGGCGTGGCGGAGACCGATACCGAGATCTGGGATGTGAATGGCGACTTGGTTGCCATGGCTCGCCAGACTTATAAGGTGCGGATGCCGAAGGCTGGCTGAACCGCTTAGTCAGTGCAGCAATGCCAGCTCAGTCACCTGATCGATCAGGTTGACCCAATCGGTCTCGTCTTTTGGGTGCGGTCTTTTACGTCGAGCAGCACCCACCCGACCGTGTAGGGCCGAACGAAGAACGCGGTCGGCGCGTCTCGTGAATAGCACTTACTCGGTTGCTACGTGGCCCCCGGGCCGGCGCATATCGGCAAAGCCTTGCATCCACCCTACGTCAATCATGAGCGAGTTGGAGCGCCCAATGGTGCGGCGGGTGGGGCTGAGTTGGTGGCCCCATTCCTCTAACAGTCTTTGCGTGTCTGCGCTGATGCCTGGCTCGACCAGTGTGCGATCGGGCATCCACTGATTGTGTACCCGGGGCGCAGCCACCGCGGTGGCGATGTTCATGTCATATACCATGGCATTCAGCAGCGTTTGCAGCACGGTGGTGATAATCAGCGACCCACCCGGGCTGCCTGCAGCGAGCCAGGGCTGACCGTCTTTGAAAACCAAAGTGGGGGTCATCGAGGAGAGGGGCCGCCTGCCCGGTGCGATGGTGTTGGCCTCACCCTGCACCAGACCGTAGGCATTCGCGGCGCCGGCCTTGGCGGCAAAGTCATCCATCTCGTTATTGAGCAGCATGCCGGTGCCGGGCACCACGATGTGCGAGCCGAAGCTGAAGTTGAGGGTGTAGGTGTTAGCCACCACATTGCCGTCAGCATCTGCTACCGAGTAATGGGTGGTGTCGGGGCTCTCATTGGGTACCGGGTTGCCGGGGCCGATTTCATCCGGGGTCTTCGCCTGGTTCGGGGTGATCAGTTCGCGGCGCTCGGCGGCGTAGTCTTTGCTGATCAGCGCCTCGATGGGGATCAGGGTCTGATCCGGGTCACCGAGGTAGCGACTGCGGTCGGCGTAGGCGAGCTTCATGCTCTCGATCACCCGGTGCAGGTAGGCGGCGCTGTTGTGTCCGTATGACTCCAGCGGGTAGGGCTCGAGGATATTGAGCATCTGCAGAACATGGATGCCGCCGGACGAGGGCGGTGCCGCCGAGACAATCTCGAAGTCACGGAAGGTGCCTTTGACTGGCGGGCGCTCCAGCACGCGGTAGTTGGCCAGATCCTCTTGGGTGATCAGCCCGTCATTGGCGGCCATATCGCTAGCGATCAAAGCGGCGGTCTCGCCGGTATAAAAGCCGTCGGCCCCTTTGTCACGAATACGCGTCAGTGTGCGCGCCAGGTCGGCCTGTTGAAATAGCGTGCCGGGCGAGGGCGCCGCGTCACCGCCTTGAAGGTAAATGCGCTTGGCCTCCTCGTTTTTGGCAAGGCGCTCAGCACGGGCGCTCAGGCTCATGTGCAAAGCCAGCGGCGTGTCGAAACCTTTTTTGGCGAGATCGATCGCCGGTTGAATCACGTCCTTGAGCGAAAGCTTGCCGTAGCGCTCCTGCGCGTGAATGAGGCCCGCTACCGTGCCCGGCACGCCTGCGGCCTGATGCGAGAAGTAGGCCTTGGCCTGATCGACAGAGCCGTCCTCTTTCAGGAACATGTCTCGCGTTGCGGCGGCCGGTGCTGTCTCGCGATAGTCGATAAAAACCTGCTCATCGGTCTCGGCGAGATGAATCAGCATGAAGCCGCCACCGCCAATGTTGCCTGCTCGGGGAAGCGTCACAGCCAGCGCAAACCCTGTCGCCACGGCTGCATCAATGGCATTGCCGCCTTGCTTAAGCATGTCGAGGCCAATCTCGCCGGCCAGCTTCTCCGGGCTTACCACCATGCCCCCACGACCGTAGGCGGGCAGATAGCGGTTCTGGTAATCGATAATCGGCGCGTCTGCTGCGGGCATTGAAGGCAGGGTGCTCTGGGCACTGCCTAGGGGAACGTTGCCCAGCGCGAGTGCCACGCAAACAGTGAGGAGCGCGGGGGTTAAGCGAGTGATAATGGTGTTGGCTAACATGATGCTTCCTGAGTTCTGAGCCCTTTTCGGCGATCCATCATTGCGGGTGTATACGCGCGGCGATCCAAAAAGGTGCGTGAGGCTAACACAGGCTTTGGCCTCAAGGGCAGACACCTGCGCTACACTTTCTTTGGTGTTTTGACCTTTTGAGATGAGATGCGTTTTAGCGACCACAGACGGCAGTACACATTAGGCGGTTTGCGTCGCGCAGACCTTGCAGAGAACCCGGTGGCGCAATTTGTGGCGTGGCAGGATCAGGCCATAGCGGCGGGTCTTGCGGATCCCACGGCCTGTGTACTGGCCACCCGCCAACCCGACCTCACGATGCGTCAGCGTATGGTGCTGATGAAGGGTGTCGACGAACGTGGCTTGGTGTTCTACACCAACTACCAAAGTGGCAAAGCGGCAGCGCTCGCTGACTGCGATCAGGCCTCGATGCTGTTCCCCTGGAATGAACTCGACCGGCAGGTATCGGTGAGCGGTGCAGTTGAGGGAGTCAGTGAGGCAGAGTCCGACGCCTACTTTGCATCGCGCCCCCGCGACAGCCAGTTGGGGGCCTGGGCGTCATCGCAGAGTCAGGAGATAGAGAATCGAGAGGCGCTGATGCAACAGCTGGTGGATGTCTCTGCGCGCTTTGGTGAGGGTGAGATTCCCCGACCCCCGCACTGGGGTGGTTATCGATTGGTTCCGATCACTTGGGAGTTCTGGCAGGGCGGTGAGAACAGACTGCATGACCGCTTTCGGTACATCCGCGCCGATAGCGACAGCTGGCGGGTGACGCGCCTGCAGCCCTAGGGTGCGCATACATCGCTAGATGGCCCGGCGGCTGAAATAGTGAGGCAGTTTGGGCAGCCCCAGGAGCTGGCGCCGAATTAAATCGAGCCCCGCCGCGGCGACCAGTTTTTGAAACATGGCACGGTCGGTGGGTAGCACAGTTTTTAGCGCATGCATCTCGTCAGTTGTGCCCCAGGCCAGCCACACGGTACCCACGGGTTTCTCCTCAGTGCCGCCATCGGGACCGGCGATGCCCGAGACGGCAACACCAATATCGGCACCAGACCTCTCCAGCGCTCCGCTCAGCATTTGGCGCACCACGGACTCGCTCACGGCGCCCTCGGTTTCGAGCGTGGTGTTATCGACCCCCAGCACCGAGTGTTTGATGGAGTTGGCATAGGTGACAAAGCCCGCTTCAAAAACGGCGGAGGAGCCGGGCTCGGCGGTCATCATGGCGGCGATTAGCCCGCCGGTGCAGGACTCCGCCGTGACCATCTTTTTGCCTTGCTCGCGGAGCACTTGTTGTAGCGCGCCTGCGAGCGTGACGTCGTCCTCGCCAATGATGTGATCGCCGATCAATCGTTCCAGTGTTTGACGACATTGGTCCACCTCGGGTGAGGCTGACCCGGCGGTGAGTTTGATTTCCAGCTGCGGCATGCCCGCCCGAAAGCCGAGCACCACATCCACTGGCCAGTGCTCACTGTCCTCGTCGATTCTGGCCTGGGCGGTGGATTCGCCGATGCCAAACGTTTGCAGTCTTACCCGGTGACTCTCTCCGCCGCCAATGGCAGCAACAATCCGTTCACATACTTCGGGCAGCATTGCGCGCAGTTCCCCCGGCACGCCGGGGGTGGTCAAAATCAGCGTGCCGCCCACGTCCATCGCAAAGCCGACGGCACTACCGCGCGGGTTATGAATGATGGCTGCCCCTTCCGGGAGCCAAGCCTGCTTCAGGTTGGCGTCGTTGGGTTCGATGCTGCGCGCCGCGCACCAGTCCCGCACATGCTTGTCGGCCTCGGGGTGCAATACCAGTTCAACGCTCGCTGCCGCCGCCACCAACTCGGCTGTCAGGTCATCCTGGGTGGGACCCAGCCCGCCGTTCATGATCAGAATGCGTGCCGTGCCGGCTGCCCGTTGCAGGGCGGCAACCAACCGCGCGCGGTCGTCGCCCAGCGTCACTTTCTCGGCGACGCCGTGGCCGAACGCCGCCAGCGACTGGGCAATCATCGATGAGTTGCTATCGACGGTGTCCCCGCTCATCAGCTCGTCACCGGTGAGCAGCAGGTGAATATCGTTGGGGTTCATGGGTAATGGAGGTTACTGGTTAGGGACGTTGGGTGGGCAGGATAGCGTGTCTGTCTAAAAACAGGCGGGCTCTGATGCGTCACGCGTCCGACGGAGCGCTGTCGGTCTCGGCCTGAGCCGTTGCGTCGGTCTTTGCCTCAGTCTCCACGCTCAGTGCCGCTGAATTGTCCTCTGGCTTGGGCTCTTTTGGGGGCTTCAACCCACATCCCTCAACCAGTGAGAACAGCGCGAGGAAATCGCCCTCTTTGGGTGCGCCAACAAACGTGACTTCGACGCTCTGCAGCAATTGAAAGCGACGCGTGGTACTGGTCAGGCTCATGGTCCACTTGTCGAAGCTGAACTTTTCTTCCTCAGGGCGCAGGTCAACCAGACCCTCCAGCCCATTGTCATCGAGCTTGACGGTGAACCCTGAACTCGTGATATGGCTCACGGTGCCAGTGAACTGCGAGCGCCCCTCGGCCTTTAGTTTGTCGAGGTAGCGCGCGGTCAGACGACGGTTTGCCGCAGTCACCGCCTCACGACTACGGCCAATGGCGCGGGTGATCACAGGCAACTGATCTAACGGATAGCGGACGGCATTGTCACCCGCCAGACAGGCGCTTATCTGCAAGTGCACAAAGAAGTCGAGTGCCTTGCGCAGCGGTGAGGTGAAGTTGGTGTATGCCTCTGTGGCCAATCCCATGTGGGGCCCGGCAGTCTCACTCAGCACGGCCCGCGACAGGAGTCGGTTGACCATGTCTCGCAGCGGTAGCTCGTGAGTGGCTCGGCCTAGATCAGCCAGTATCGTGCGATAGCCCGCTACGGTATCCAGCGGTATGTCCTTCAGCTCGGCGCGGTGCTTCTCTAAAAAAGTTTTTGCTTCTTCGCTGCGATCCTGCCGAAACCCATTGTGAACAACGAACGGGCCGGGTGCGCCGGCATCGCTCAAGAATTTCGCTGCGCATTTGTTCGCGGCAATCATGCACTCTTCAACAAGATGCTGTGACGACAGCTTCTCGTAGCTGTCGATTTCGGCGATCTGCTTATCCTCGCCCAGCATCCAGCGGTACTCGCGCCGCTCCTCCATCACCAGTTCGTAATTCTCACGTCGTTCCCGCAGCGTTCGATACACCTGAACCAGCGCTTCCAGCGGGTTGGCGTGGGCAATCAGGTCGTCGCTGTTGCCGGTCACGTAGCGATCCACCGCCGAGTAGGCGAGTTTGGCGTGGGAACGGATGATGGCCTTGTGAAACTCGAAGCGCTCGATGCCGCCTGATTCGGAGACCTGCATCTGGCACACCAGTGCTGGCCTTGGCGTGTCCTCTGCCAGCGCACATAAGCCCTGACTGACGGCCTCGGGGAGCATCGGGATCACTTCACCATGGAAGTACACGGAGGTCCCCCTCTCCGCCAAGAGGTTGGGCAGGCTATCCAAGTTGGCAAGGTAGGCAGTGGGATCTGCCACCGCCACCGACAGCTGCCAGCCACTCGGAGTGACCTCTGCATGCAAGGCATCGTCAATGTCGACGGTGCGCGCGGCGTCGATCGAGACAAAGGGCAATGCGGTGAGATCCAAACGCGCTGGATCTTCCAGCGGCTTGCACTGGGATGCGGCATCAATGAGCGGCTGGGCAGACTTCTCGCTCCAGTGCTCCGGCAAACCCGCTCGTGCGGCGCAGTAACTGTTTTCCACTCCGGGCGTAGTGTCGTCACCGAGACGTTTGAGGATCTTGGCCGAGGGTTTGCCATCTTTGATCGGGTGCCGCAGCAGTGCGCAGGACACCAGGTCGCCTGGCGCCACGCCGTTGCGTGCGTGTGGAGGGATAAACAGCCAGCGCGAGAGTCCCGCCAGGTCGGGCACAACAAAAGTGGCCTTTCCTTTTTGCACAATATGGCCCACGAATTCATTGAGCTCGGATTCGATCAGGCGTTCGATCTCGGCGACCGTGCGTCCTGGCTTGTCCTGTTTGCCCTTGACCGGGGTCGCGGGGCGGATGCAGATCGCGACTTTATCGCCGGGCAGGACTTTCAGCATTTCATCCGGCGGGATGAAGACTTCACGCCCATCGTCCGTCACCGCGAATCCATAGCGGTGCTGCGTTCCTTTGACGGTCGCGTCGACGTGCTCATTCTGCGCTTCGAGTTCTTCCCGAAGGCCTTCGAGCTGCGCCATCGCATTGCGATCGAGCATGGCCGGTGTCGGCTCCTGAGGGTTTCTTCTTATCTCACCGTCGCACCTAAAGAGAGCGCTAGCGAGCTGTGGAGGGATGCTATCGAACTTCGGGGTCGCTGTCAGGGCAAACCGAATGCGTGTTTTTTGCTCACAGCCGTTGACAGGGCGGTGATGGGTCGGTTTACTGAAGGCGTCCGAAATGTGGAGAGTAGGTCACCGTCTGTGCCGATCCGAGCGGGTCATTCAAGGCCGCGTCAGCAGACTACTTCAAGCGCCATCATGGCGCGACGGACTTCTCACCCTCAAATTTTCCCTACACTGTTCCGAGCCGAGAGCGACATGATGCCGTTCTCGCGGAGCACTGTTTTATTTGTTTTGCCATTTTGCGAGGAGATCTTATGTCGCTGACTGCAGCCGAGACCCACGAAGTAACCCAACTCGATACTGCACACCGGAAGATCTATGTTTTGGATACCAACGTGCTGCTGCACGACCCGACCGCCATTACCGCCTTCGCTGAGCATCAGGTGGTGATCCCGATGACTGTCCTTGAGGAGCTCGATCACATCAAGGATCGTCGCGATAAAAGTGTGAGTCGCGAGGCGAGGATCGCCATTCAGCTGATCGACAAGATTGTCGGCAGTGCTTCACCGCAGCAAATTCAAAAGGGCGTGGAGATTCCCGGATCCAATCTCGATGAGAATCGGCTGGGTGCGTTAGCCATTTTTCCTGATCAATTGATCGCTGACGATGCCGAGGTCCCGTTCCTCAACACCAACGAGGATCACGCCAATGACAACCGCATCATCAATGTGGCGCTCCGCCTCAGCGCGGATCACCCGGGTGCCTTTGTCTGCCTGGTCACCAAAGACATCAACATGCGGATCAAGGCCAAGGGCTCAGGCCTCGAACACGTTGAGGATTATCGTCATGACCGTGTGCTCGATGACATCGATCTGTTGTCCACAGGCTATGAGTGTTTTGCAGGGGACTTCTGGTCCAGCATTGAACAGGTCGACACCGTTCGCGAGGAGAATCTGACGCTGCACCGGATTCCCCGCGCCGAGTTGCCCGATGCTTACCCCAACCAGTTTGTCTACGACGAGCAGGAATTCATCGCTTACGTCGATCATGTCGATGATGACTTTGTTTACCTCGCGGTCGACAGCCGCGATCACCTGATGAATCAGCGATTCTGGGGCTTGTCGCCGCGCAATCTAGAGCAGGCGATGGCGATGCGGTTACTCGACAGTGAAGACGTCGACATGACGGTCCTCACCGGTCCTGCCGGCTCGGGTAAGACCCTGTTGGCTCTGGCTTATGGACTGCACGCCATTCTAGAGCAGCGCAAATACAACAAGCTCATCGTGGCGCGATCCACGCCACCGATTGCCGAGGAGATCGGCTTCCTGCCCGGTACCGAGGAGGAGAAGATGGCCCCGTGGCTTGCGGCTTTCGACGACAACCTTGAGATTCTTCATGGCGCCGACGAGTGCTCTAACGGCAGTATTGATTACGTGAAGGAGCGCGCCAACATTCAGTTCAAGTCGCTGAACTTTATGCGGGGACGCTCCTTTAATGGCGCTTACATCGTGATTGATGAGGCGCAGGGCCTCACCCAATTTCAACTGAAGTCAATCATCAGTCGCGTGGGAGCGGACTCCAAGCTGGTGGTACTGGGTAACTTGGCGCAGATTGATAACAAGTACATCTCGCCGTTGACTTCAGGGCTGACCTACCTTGTAGAAAAACTAAAGCACTATCCTCATGCGGGGGTGATGCACGTCAATGGCATTGTGCGGTCACGCTTGGCGGCGTTCGCAGAAGAGAATCTGTAGTAGTAAAACGGCGCGCTCGGACGAGCGCGTCAGACCCTAGCGGATTTGCTTCTCGAGGGTTTCACCCGGTTTATCGAACAGCAGGAACTCCAGTCTGAGCTCAATCCGCCACGCCCCTTCCCGGTCAAAATAGGGCTCGTCAATACGCCAGTTATAGCTGGGCTCGATTTCCCAAAATAGCCAGTCCCGATAGGCTTGTCGCCGGAAGCGAGCGCCAACTTTATAGTTCTTGACGAAGTCGTAGGGCTCGGTTTGCCCGTCTGCGCCCACATATAGCCAGGTGGCGCCCACCCGGCCGCTGTCGCCTCGCCAGCCGCGGGCGTAAGACAGGCTAGAGGACCATTCCGTGCCTTCAGTTTTTTCGCCGTACAGGAATCGTGTATAGGCCCTGACCAACTCGCGCTCGCGCAGTGCCTTGTCGAGCACGAACCGTGAGGAGCCGTAGCCGCCTTCGCCCAGATCATAGGTGAAGCGCTGGGTGAAGCGAAAATTGAGGTCCTCGGCAAACGCGTCCTGATAGACATACTTCACGCCGGGTTTTGGGCCGGAGCTGCCGAACCCGACGGTCAGATCAACGCGGTGCTTTCTGATGTCTTTGGGTCCCACCTGGTACTGCAGGCCAATACGGTCTTCCGAGGGGTCCTCTACACCGTCATCGCCGAAGTCATCCATGTCTTCGCCACGAAACACCAGATCCAGTCGTTTGGAAATCTGCGGCAGGGAGACTTTTCCGCCCAGCCGGAACTTGACCTCGTTATCGAGTCGCTCATCCCAGTTGTAGATGGTTCTGAGTCGCAGTCGTGATTCCGCCTGCTCCAGATCGCGCTCGTCATTACCAAAAAAATTGTCGACCCACTGGGTCATCTCGTTGGCTTTGCGGGACGCGTAATCCTTGCCGTCTTCCAGCCAGTCATCCTCTGGCTCAATCACGTCATCGGCGAGCACGTCGTCAGAGTCGAGCATCTCATCGCCACCGCGCTCTGCGCTGACCTCAATCTCATCGGTGTCAGAGACCATATCTTCCTGCGCACGCGCAGGATTTCCCTGGACGGAAAGCACGCACAGTAGGATGGCGGAGAGCAAAAGAGTAGGGTGCTGAAACATCATAAGCGGGATCAGGACGCTGGTTTACGCTAGGTTACACTACCGCCATGGAATCTGTAATGACCGCCGTACAGGCAATTTTGCCGCAGCACTCTCTCTCGCGCCTAGTGGGGAAGCTTGCCCAACTGGAGAGCCCGGTTTGGCTGAAAAATTTCCTGATCCGCACATTTATGTCGCGCTACGATATTGATTTAACTGAAGCCACCTGCTCGTCAGGAGAGGACTTCCCGCATTTCAACGCCTTCTTTACCCGTTCTCTGCGCGAGGGCATGCGCCCGCTAGCGAGCAGCCACTGGTGCCACCCTGCTGATGGCGTGCTCAGTCAGCGGGGTGCTGTTGCGTCCTCTGAATTGGTGCAGGCCAAGGGCAGGACCTACTCTATTCAATCGCTGCTTGCGGGGGGTGATGAAGAAGCCGGCCGCTATGCGGAGGGGTGCTTTGCCACCACTTATCTTGCGCCGCGTGATTACCACCGTGTGCACATGCCCATCCGCGGTCACTTGGTGAAGACGCGCTATGTTCCCGGGGACCTCTTCTCCGTCAATGCCGCGACGGTTGAGCGGGTCGATGGTCTGTTGGCACGCAATGAGCGGCTGGTCTGCTTTTTTGAGACCGACCAAGGCGGCGTTGCGGTGGTTTTAGTGGGCGCCATGATTGTCGCGGGCATCGCCACGGTGTGGGGCGGGCGGGAAGCGCCGGGCGGTCAAATACGCGAGCAGGTATGGTCGGCGGATGAAGCCCCGCTGTTGGAGGCGGGTCAGGAATTGGGTCGCTTTTTTCTCGGCTCGACGGTCGTGCTGGTGACCGAAGCGGGTGATCTCGAGTGGGCCGATGAGGCGGGTGATACCGTCAAGGTTCGCGCAGCGCTTGCACATGCTCCGCTGCGCGCAGAGTCGGATTAAGTCACAGCCAGAGTCGCCACGATCTGCCGAAAACTCTCGAAGCGCTCGCTGCTGATGTCCCCGTTCTCGACCGCAGCGGTCAGTGCACAGCCGGGTTCGCTCTGATGCTGGCAGTCCCGGAAGCGGCACTGGCCCAAAAAGGGTGAGAACTCCCTGAAGCCATTGAAGACGGTTTCAGGTGCCACGTGGGTCAGCCCGAAGTCGCGGACGCCGGGCGAGTCGATGAGCCGGCCACCCCCGGGCAGGTGGAACAGCTCGGCAGTGGTGGTGGTGTGTCGGCCTTTGTCGGCGACTTCGGACAGCGCGCCAACGCGAATCGATGCCTCCGGGAGCAAGCGTTGAATCAGCGAGGATTTCCCCACTCCCGATTGTCCTACCAGTACCAGCGTGTCACGCCCGATGAGCGCTGTCAGATCGCTAGCGCCGGGCAGTTCATGGTGGGTGGTCAGCGTGCGGTAGCCCAGCTCGGCATACCGGTCGAGCTGTCTCGCTAGTTCATCGTCGGGCTCGAGCAGGTCGGCCTTATTGAGCACCAATGCGGCCTCGACCTCCATGTTCTCTGCCGCAACCAGATAACGGTCTATCAAGTTGGCCTGGGGCGCGGGCTCCGGCGCAAAGACAATCAGCATCAGGTCGATATTGGCGGCGACAGGGCGGAGCCGCCCTTGTGGATCGGGCCGCTGCAGGACATTGCGTCGCGTGACCAACGCATCTACTACGCCGGTTTCCTCCGTCGGTAGCCAGAGAATTTCGTCACCGGCCACCGGGGATTCGAGGTGCGCCCGCAGATGGCAGAGCAGGCGATCGCCAGAGCGTGTCTCAATGAGTGCCTGCTTGCCATAACGCGCGATCACCACGCCGGGTTGCCCTGTCTCTGCGGGAGCATCACCTGCGGACGAGCGCTGCGCCTTGATTCGGCGGGTTTGTTGATCGGTGAGGCGACGTTTGGTCATCGTGCTAGTGTATGACACCCAGCGGCGCTCGGCGCATTGACAGACGAGCATAGTGGGTTGGCGTGGCTAGCGTTGGGCAAAGAAGGAGTGAGGTAATGGCGGTCAGTGACCACAATTTGATTTGGGTCGACATGGAGATGACCGGGTTGATCCCCGAAGCGCATCGCGTCATTGAAATCGCCACTATCGTCACCGACTCAAACCTGACCGTGCTGGCGGAGGGCCCGGTGCTTGCGATCTATCAGCCGTCCGAGGCGCTTGACGCGATGGACGAGTGGAATACCCGCACCCACAGGGGCTCGGGTCTGGTCGATCGCGTTCGCACGAGTACCGTGTCGGAGTCGGCTGCAGCTGAGTTGACGCTTGAGTTCCTCCGCCAGTGGGTGCCCGAGGGAAAATCGCCGATGTGCGGCAACTCCATTTGCCAGGACCGACGCTTCATGGCGCGCCATATGCCGGAGCTCGAGACATTTTTCCACTATCGGAATCTGGATGTCAGCACGCTCAAGATACTGATGCAGCGGTGGCGCCCAGATTTGCCTGAAGCGCCCAAGCAGGGTGCACACCAGGCGCTTGAAGATATTCGCGAGTCGATCGAGGAATTGCGGCATTATCGAACGCATTTTCTGCGCGTCGAGTCACCCTAAAGCGGCGCGCGATAGAGAGCGGCGCGCGATAGAAAGCGGAACGGGAAAGAGAGCGGAACCCTGCCGGTGGAGGCGGCGGCGCTGTTGAGCGCGGCGCCTTAATCAGTCAGTGGTGTTGCGCGATCGCCCACTGAACATGTTCGCGCACCAACTCTGAGGGGTCCTCCAGCGCCGTTTGAAGTGCTGTGCGGATGGCATCACTGGATTCGGCGTTACCCAATGCAATGGCGACATTGCGGCGCCATTGTTCAAAGCCGATGCGGCGAATCGCTGAGCCTTCAGTGCGAGCGAGAAAGGTCGGCTTGTCCCAGCTGAGGCACTCCACTAGGTCAATCGCATCGAGTCCATGGCGTGGCGTGAAATCAGGTTCCCCGGTTTGCTGGGCAAACTTGTTCCAGGGACACACTAGCTGACAGTCATCGCAACCATAAATGCGATTGCCCATGGCCGGCCGCAGTGATTCCGGAATCACGCCGTCGAACTCAATGGTCAGGTAGGAGATGCACTTGCGCGCATCGAGGACCCAAGGGGCGGTAAAAGCATTCGTGGGACAGACATCGAGGCAAGCACGGCAACTGCCGCAATGCTCAGTATCCTGCGGTGGATCCGGGGGCAGCGGGATATCGGTATAGATTTCGCCGAGGAAGAACCAGGACCCCGCTTTGTCGTTTAACAGCATGGTGTTCTTGCCAATCCAGCCAAGGCCTGCATTCTCTGCCAGCGCCCGCTCCAGCACGGGGGCGCTATCAACAAAGGCGCGATACTGGCCACCGCCCAACTGCGCCTCGATGCGCTTAGCCAATTTGGCCAGTCTGCCTCGTATCAGCTTGTGATAGTCGCGCCCGAGCGCGTAGCGAGAGATATAGGCCTTCTCGGATGAAGCCAGCACGGCCTCGGGGTCCTTTCCCTCGGGCAGATAATCCATTCGTGCGGTGATAACGGTGCAGGTGCCCGGCACGAGCGCATCCGGGTGCGTGCGTTTTTGACCATGGCTGGCCATCCACTCCATCTCACCGTGGTAGCCGGCCTCGAGCCATTTGGCGAGATAGTCTCGGTGCTGGGCGAGATCAATGCCGGTAAAACCCAGCGCCTGAAAGCCCAGCTCCTGACCCCACTGGCGGATCGTGTCCAGTGGTGCAGCGTCGGCAGAATCAGGGGAGCTACCGGTGTCGGCAAGAGGGTCTGTCATAGTGGGATTGTGACAGATGCCCGGCCCGGCGCGGTACACTAGATGGATGACCGAGGCCTTGTCCCATCACCGAGAATTTGAATTGTCCGACGAGACCGCAACGCTCGCTTTGGGCAGTCAAGTGGCGGGCAAGGCGCAGGTCCCACAGATTATTTTTTTACGCGGTGATCTGGGCGCCGGCAAGACGACCTTCAGTCGAGGGTTCTTGCGTGGGCGAGGCCATGATGGGTCGGTGAAGAGCCCGACCTACACCTTGGTGGAGCCTTATGAATCGGTGCCCGGCGGACCGGTCTTTCACCTTGATCTTTACCGGCTCGGGGATGGGCAGGAGTTGGCGTACCTGGGGCTGGGTGACTATCTCTCTGCAGAGGGCATTCTGCTTATTGAGTGGCCTGAGCGTGCTGAGGCGCAGCTGCCGCCCGCTACCCTCGACATTACGTTGACGCCCGAGGGCTCAGGACGCAAAGCCACGGTGCGCGCTGCCGATCCCGCCTTGCTCGAAGCGCTGTCGGCTTGACA
>ERZ802826.68-NODE-68-length-32684-cov-17.0236_pt1 | contig 32684 bp, 57 predicted proteins | sample MGYA00345651_ERZ802826 | MGnify/ENA primary metagenome ERZ802826 (study PRJEB30503, sample SAMEA104212371) | marine metagenome | biome: Westerlies Biome; feature: [SRF] surface water layer (ENVO:00010504) within the epipelagic zone...; material: water (ENVO:00002006)...
CTATTAAGTATATCTTTGAATTTGCTTGTTTCGTAACAATTGTTAAATCACTACCGGTGACATCTACATAGGATTGAGTAGTGGTTGAAGCAGTAGTGTCGGTAAATTCATTGTAGACTGTTTGTATTACATGACTAGGAATAACCACACCGTTGCCGCTGGTCTTTTCGGTGATTGTATCGACATAGAGCGTACTCATTGTGCAATCTCCGTAAGAATCATAGTGGATGTAGGATTTTCTGTAGTAGTACTATATGCATCATTCCACCACGTTGTCTGACCTGCGTTTTGTGTCCAGCAATATATTGAATAAGTAAGTTGAGAAGTGCCACCAGCAGCTTCTGTAAATGACCAAAGCCATGCAGGACTATACCAAATAGTTCTAGTTGCATTGCTTGTAAAACTATCACCTGCATGATTCGCATTTCGTATTACTTTTCTTACATTAATAGCACTACCATTTCTGTAAATTTGTGCATATCCATCATAATAATCTCTATGCACACAATACCAATTACATTCTACTTTTATAATACTAGTCGAAAATTTTGGAGTTATACTTAATCCAGTCCATGCTTGAACTGCACTTGTTGAAGTTGTACTTCCTGCTGTGGAATAAGTTCCAGAAACAGTTTGAATTGAATGACCCGGAATCTTCACACCGCTACCGCTGGTAGCTTCATTAATCTGGTCTACATTTATTATCGAAGCCATCTATGCCTCACAGTATTGTTAGGTTGCCGTTAACCGTAATCGTGGTTGACGAACCTATTGTTAGAGGGCCAATCGCCAAGGCGTTCTTGGTTGACCCTATTGTTGTGTTCTCTGAAACGCTCTGACCGTTTGTGCGGAACACAGCCGTATCAACTATTGTGTTTGTTGTCTGAAAGGACGTTGCGGTAATCTCCCCAGCAAACGTACCCCCAGAAGCCTTACTCACTGTATCAGTTACGCTAAATGCGCGATAGGCTCTAATGACTAGCTCATCGTTTAAAGCTGCGCCTGTCCCTAATGTTATTGTGTCCCCACCACTAGCTGTGAAATCTGAGCTATCCAGATGCACACCGTTTAAGTAAACATCTACGTCATTGCCGCTAATCACCAGTATAGCACCGTTGGCATCTGCGCCAGTAAACGCAGTTTGACTTGCTGTAGCCACATACTTGAATAACTGCATTGCGTAGCTTGTTGGCTGGTCTACGGCGCGACCAAAGTAGCGCACAGTAATGATGTCACCGTTGGCAGGGGCTGCGGAGAATGTAAGAGTGTTTGCCTGTGCTGTATAAGCTGCGCTAGACCCCGGTTCCTGAACCACGTTTCCTATGGTTACGACAATAGCCTCACCGCTCACAACAGCTTGAGCTAGAGTGAAGGCAGTGGCGCTCCCTGTTCCAGTAAACTTCTGGAATGTTATGTCACCTACATTTGGGTCTATGCCTATGTATGCCATTTTAAGCCTGAATCTCCATAGCTGTAATTGTTACTATTTCCGCTGTTGAAGCGGGAAACTCAACAGTATTACCAAGTGACCTTACATACACAGTGTAAGTTACCTGCGAAGTTGTTGCTGGAGAATCTAAAATTGAAATCGCAAGTGTTCCATGCATTCTTGCTCCTGAACTGTATATTTGCCCAAGTCCAGAAGTTCCTCCTAAATTAGTGCTATCACGATAAAGTGTATAATAAAGAGTCCTACCAGACGATTCATTGTTTGCAGAACCTGCGGCAGATATATATATTTTATTACTAGAAGATGCTGGTGTAATATTTACAGTTAATTGCGTAGCAGTAAACGAACTGCTAGAAGTTGCTAAACGAGTACTAGCAAGATTAAAAAGTTGAACTTGCAACACCTTCCCGCCTACGCCAGAAGCAAAAGAGTCTGATAATATTTTAGATATAGGCATCTAATTTAACTCCACTCTTCTGTGGGGGCATCGGGCCATGTTGGGCTGTCTGGGTTTGTTTTGCGGATAGTGCGTATACTTGCACGATATGTTTTAAACAAAGCCACGCAATCATCAGTTAACCCGCTGTCAGGTAACTGTGTCCAATCTGATGCAACAAGAATAAGGTCTGCCGTACCACCAACATCAATAGCATTATCTATTGCATCAATAGAACGAATTATATTTTTATAATTTGCCATCTTTTTATCCTACTAAATGTCCACCAAACTCACAATTTGATGGGTAATACTCACCGTTTTGTGCGCCTGTAGATATAGCATGAACGGTAATTTCATCGCTTGCCGCCAATGAAATGGTCATTGAGTAAGTTGCGGTTTCATCAACGCCACCTACGTTGTATTGGTAACCCATAAGCATCGAACCGTAACCAGCAATAGCGTTGTTGTTTTTCTGAAACCGTGATTGCCAATAAGTACTGGCAGCACCGCCAGATTGAACTCGCCCATACACTTTGTAGTAGAAGTGATAAACACCCGCTATTGGCGCAACGAATTTAGAATTTGTACTGTCGTAATGAGAGCCTATGTTTAAAGGTGGCGTTGCGTTTAGAACAAGTTTTGTCCAAGAGCCATTACTAAATACAACCCAACTACTACCAGTGCCGTAAGCGTGGAACGCTGGCTGCGCTGGCGTTGTGACGCGACCAAGTGTATCTATCTCAAAAACTTTTCTGCTATCAGTATAATCATAGATAACTAAATTACCGTTAGTTGAACCTACTCCATCACCTATTCTCCAATGCGTTCCAGCGGTAGATTGAATAGCTAGATTAGTGCCAGCACCACCTTTAATATGAAGAGCAGATGTTGGAGATGTCTCTCCTATTCCAACAAGTTCACCTGATGATATTGTAATAGCAGTAGCATCTGCATTGTCGTCAATTCCGGGTGATGTAAATGCGCCACTAAACGTACCAGTGGTGGCTGCAAGCGGCTGACCAGAAGGATGCTCTAGTCGTGTTGTTGGCTCTGCCAGACCTCGGTAGACAACGTATACATTGTTTGTACCAGCGTCAGGCGCTGCATCGAATGTTAGTGTGGTTCCTGTGGCAGTATAAGACTTTCCAGACCCCGGCTGTTGAGCCACGTTATTCACATACACGTTCAGGTCTTCAGCCACATTAACCGGACGGTTCAGTGTGAAGGCCGTAGCAGACCCGTTCCCACTAAAATACTGGCTAGTAGGGGTTGCTAGCTTCTGTGATGGTGGTGGCCCAAGATATGCCATTAATCTGCATCCTCTATGGTTAGAGTGCCAGCAGCTACTTGCCGCAGGATTTCTGCGTAGTGACGGTTGTCTGTGCTTAAAGGAACCGACATTTTTACATCATCTATAACCGCTACAATTATATTATTTACACCTGCTTCGTCTGCATGAAATTTTGCTGATTCTATATTCATGTTTATAACTCCGCATCTAAAATAAAGCTTGTGATGCTGGCATATCCGCCAGAAGTGGCTGTTACATCATATCTAGCGTTTGCAAATGTAGTACTAGTACCTGACATGTATGGAGCAGAACCTGAAAAAGTAGAACCACTAGTAGCTGTTGTCGTACCAGTTGGACTTGCTCTCATTGCTACTGGATAATATACTTTTTCTGTTAGATATCCTGTGCCAGACGCCAGCGAATTAGGATGCCAAGATGACCCTACATTAGTCATATCAGCTTTATAATAATACCGCTGACACCTAGACAACTCATCGCCAAAGCTGCGGTGTTCAAACGGCGTGGCTGTCTCGCCTACTTCAAGCTGGACGCCTGTAATATCCCAAGTTGCACTTGATGTTGCAAAAAGATTTGTTTGATTTGTTGAAGCAAAGTCGTTTGCACTATTCCATTGATTAGCTGTCCCTGTGTTATCAGAACCAGCCATTAAAGCAAAACGAACTTGGTAAAACTCACCAGTTGTATACCCGCTTGAAACAAGTGATGAACTTGTTGTAAAAGCCGGAAACGTAACTGTTTTTTGTTCCCAAGTGTTTGCAGATGAAATTGTATATTCAGCAGGATACGAAACTGCATTAGGGCTGCTAAAGTTTGTGTACAAAGTTGCACTAAAAGTTCCAGTCACACTAGAACGAACATAAAAGGACAACGTAAGCGGCTTTGCGTCTGAAGTTCCAGCATCCGTAAACGCTGCGACATTACCCTCTATAACTTGCTTTAACACTTGCATATCGCTTGAGGCCACGCTGCTATCAGTGGTTGCCACAGTGACACGCAGAAAATTATCTTTAAGACTAGCGGGGCCACCACTGCTTTCTTGTGTAACAGTTCCTCTTCCCGCACCAGCTACTTGTAGCTGCCACCTGTCACAAGTGTATGCGCTTGCGCTTAGTGAACTAAATGACGCACCACGTTGCGCCACCTGCATCGCACCATTAATAATCAGGTTTCTGCTAGACAAAACTTGGTCAGTCACTTTTGGTACAGTGACTGCTTCGCTTGCAATCTGGTTAGTGCCAATAGTGCCAAGCGCCATTATGTAATCTCCAGCACACTCAGAACCGCATCACAGCAGTTAGTCTGTGACCCATAAACCTTTAATACGTCAGTAGCATTCATAACAATTTTCTGAGGTCCTCCGACTGCCACCAGAGATGACCCAACAGGCACAATTGCATCTTTGACTATATGTCTTAAATTAGTTGTCCCTGACACACCGCCATCGTGAAACTCAACCGTAACAGTTATGGAAACGGATAAGATATTAGCAATATTAAGGCCAATGATTGTAGTTTCTGTATTGGCGGGGCAAGTGTACAGGGTCGCTTTGCCTGATGACGTATCAATGTTTTGCGCCGTGAATGTTTTAAATGCGTTTGCCATTTTCCTATCCTAACGCTATTGCAAATGCCAGCGAGTTATCTGTTAAGTTTACCGCACTGCCAGTTGCATCGTTAAATATCATCTTTTCTGCTGGCAATGTACAGAAGACTGTTCTAGTGCCAGACGACCAACTAACAGCATTATCTGAATTGCTGGACTGCAATATAGTGGTACGAGCAAGAGTCGTCCCAGATAAAGTAAAAGTCCCAATCCCTGTTTCAAAATCAGTGCCATCAGTGCAGGTGTAATAGGTTGTATTACCATCACCCACCTGACTAAAAGGCTCAAAACCAGTCAAAGCACCAGCCAACGTATATGTGCCAGTGCCTGTGGTTGTAGTTGTCTCTTTGACACGATCTTTAAGTACAAGGGCCATTACTTCAACTCGATTGACAAGTTCCCTGCGTTAATACGGAATATATCGCCAACTGCTATTGTCTTACTTGCGTCCAATGTACCAACAAACAGAATGTTTGAGCCATCAAAGGTCAACAGTACATTGTCTGAAATTGACACAGCAGTATCCAGAGCAATACTGGTCTGGCTATTTACTGTGGCTACCCGCACAACACCGCTGATGCCAGTTCCTGTAACAACATCGCCTACAGCAATTGTTCCGTTGTTCGCATCAACCGTCACATTGACTGATGAGCTAACTGCGCCATTGACAGTTGCCGTAGCAATGTTCTTGTCTGCGATAAAAGCTGTAGTAACCGTGTAAGTAGAGGCGGTTCCAGCAGCGGCTGCGTACTCAACATTGTTGTCGTTGATCACTCGTTGAGTGTCACAAACAACAACGTCTGCTACGCTATGTGCGGCGGCAGTTGTGCTGGATGTTCCCCGCGTACCACCTGTAAGAGTGTTAACACCGTTAAAATTAAGTGCCACATTATCACTAATGGAAACTGCTGAACTCAAGACAATGTTGTTTTGGTTTGTGACAGTAGCCACTCTGACTGTGCCAGATATACCTGTGCCAGTAACAACCATACCTACGGTAATAGTGCCGCTGTTCCCATCAACCGTTACGTTAGTTGATGAACTAACTGCGCCGTTTGTGTTTGCGGTAGCTGTACCATCTTTACCAGTGAAGGTGATGATTTCATCATTAATAACAACAGCGCCAGATGACGGGAACGCTTCTGCGTCTGTCAATATAACTTCTGTTGCGCTGCTCGTCAGAGCAACCGCTACGGTTGTTGTTGACTGTTTCCAGTTTGCTGCGGTGACTTGCTGCCTTGTATAGTTAGCATCGTCTGTGTCCACCTGTACTTCTGTAACATTTCCAGCCTCCGCGTTTGTCACGGCAGTTGCTAGGCCAACATAAATATCGTTATTCGGCGTAGCAAAAGAGAGTGAATTGTTCTTAAATATGAAGTCAAGAACCCTTCTCTCTAGGTAGTTGGTCGCTGCGTTTGATGTTGCCATCGTTCTTACTCCTGTTTAAGTGCGTGGCCTATCAGGTAGACCTTTCCTGTAGGCATCACTATTCTCTCTAGCTTCAGCCAAATCCTTCAAGCGTTGTATTTCCTGCATGAATCTTTGCTCATACAGTTGCATCATATCCTGTTCACCCTTCATATAAGTATACGCTTCTACAAGTGAACCGTAAAGAAGGGCATTGGGGGCGTTGGTACTGAGCCAAGTGTTGCCTGTACCTGCACCAGCCGTGATGCTGGCTGGTCTATAATAATAATGAAGCTCTACCGTATACGCCTGATCTGGTGTAGGACCTACAATAAAGTTATCTACGTCGAAAACACCATAATATTTCGGTACGGCATTACTGCCATAGTCAATTGAGTAACGCTGAATAAAGTTTACATCCTTAATATCCAAGAACTCTTTATAGTTGGCTGTTGTAACCTGAAAGGAAAAAGGTGCTAAATAATCGGTAGGTACATTTAGATAAGGATCACTAGCTGTAAGTTGTGATGTAGCATTCTTTCTGAATAGTTCTAGATCAACCAGCGTAGAGATACGATCTTCCGCGCCACGAATAAACACAGGCAGATTAGTTACAAAAGAAGTTTCCTCGTTCTCTGTAAAATTCTTTATCGCGTCTTGTAGCTCTGTGTATGTAAATGACATGTCACTTGCTCACTATACTATTGTTATATTGCCGACCATACCGCTATGGTTAGTGCACTGATACACCAAAGAGGTATCGCTTGGCTCATGCGGAACTATAAACTGTGTTAACCCGGTTGTAGAATTGTAGTTATCTGTCACCCCTGTTGTAAAAGCAGAGCCGCCATTAGATGTTCTAATCTGCAAAGGATGGCTACCTACATTAGCTGAGTTGTCAATTAAGTATGTATGCCCCTTGTAGAAGGTAAAGTTAGGGTTATCTCCTGAAGTTGCCCCGGGACCAGTAAAGGTATACGCGGTGGATCCGTTTACACCAGCGGTGTATTTGGTTACAGGACCGCTTGCTTCATCATTCAAACGTACCCAAGCTCCACCGTGAGCAAAGTACATCCCCCCGAGCGCATGAACATGAGCAATCGCTCCATGATACGTTGCTGCACTGGGTAGATCACTAAAAGCCGCATAGTAGAAAACGATCTTGTTCGCGCCTTGACTAACGTCAAGAACACCGTTTGTATCAATAATATCTGTAAGCGTGGTTCCATTACCTAACGCACTGTAGATCTCATCGAAGTTATCGTTTATCTTGTCCGCGCCTGCGCGAAGGGTATCACCCGTTCCATCATTAGCTGATGTTCCAATTCCTACTGCCTGTTTTGCCATTTAAGCCTCGTCAAAAGTCTCGCTTGCCGAATCGAATGTAACACTTATCGAATCAAACGTCGATGATGTTGTTGCCACACCAGCAGCGGCGGTTGCAACTCCGCCCCCGCCTCTTGTGCCGCCAATGGTTGCTGTTTCGCCAATAACGGTGATTGTGTACGAATTGGCATCAACAACGGTGATTGTGTACCCCGCAGCTTTGTTCAAAACGGTTGTGGAAAAACCGTCAAATGCTTGTGTTTTACGGAAAATAACAACATTAGCTGTGCTGCGTCCATGAGATGGTTCAAACACAGTAATCACAGAAGAACCCGCACTCCCTGACTGGAAGGGGTTCATCACTAAAAGAACCTGACCAGCTACCTCGGTGGCTGTGTCCGGTCTAGGCTGTAAAAGAGCCTGCGGGTCCGGTCCTATTCTGCGTGGGTTTAGTTGTGGGTGTTTCTCTTCATACTCATCTGGCCCAACTTTAAGACCATTCCACTCAACCAACATCTCCGCAAGACGATACCGAAACCCGGAACGATCCGAAAGACCCCAAGCCCTTTTACCAGATGCATGTCTTGCCATTAATTAACCCGAAGATATTGAATACTTGGCTGAAGCTTCAGCGGCACCCTGTCCTCGTCCTCATCTGCTGCACGTTGGAATTCTTCCTCATACACAGCTTTTAAAAGTTGAATTCTATCCGGGGCTTTCTTCATCGCGACGTAATAAGCTAGACCCGCAACCATACAGGGATAGAACCGAAACGGTGCATCTGCCGTATTAACTAGAGTGTCTGCGTCATCCATCCGCTGCACAAAATAGTAAATTAAAGTATCTGTGGAATTGTCTGGGGTAGGCCACAGCGTCACCTGTGGCAGTGTTTGACGATTATAAAAATACTGACTCGGACGGCCTTCTGTTGTTTTTGCGGGGAGCGTTAAATAATCACCCCTAGACATCCGCGATAACTCAAAGTCTGTGCCGCTGCGACGTATTACTACTTCCAACAAGTCTGTGTAATCCGCTGTGAAAGTGTATGTCGCTGTGCCTGATGTCAGGGCCTGTGTGCCTTGTTTAACCGTCCACAAGTTAAGACCTCTGTTAGCCCAGTCAGCAAACATTAAGTTAAGAGACCGCCTTGCTGTTTTAAAGTCATAACCAGTACGAGCCTCTAACCCACACCGCTCATACGCCTCTTCAATAATTTCAGCGACGTTTAGCTCGAAGTTTCTGGATCCTGAAAGAGCCATTATTTTTTCCTTCTTAAAGATTTTACTCTGCGTGGCTTACCCGCTGGCTGTCCTAGTCTCTTCTTTTGTGATATTCTACTACGTTTTTCTGCCGCTGTCATTTCTTTGGATGTTTTAGGGGTCTTAGAAGACACACGCTTAGAGGGGCGGCAATATGGAGTACCCCGTTTTTCACCCTTGCCACGCCCACACGCTTTGCCCGTGCGAACATCTTTCCATTCTTCTTTGAACCACCGCTTGAGAGCCGCTCCCTTTTTAGTTTTTCGCACTGCCATATCTCATCCATACTTACTGAATAACTGCAAACAAATAAACGAACAAACCGAAAGAAATAACTATGATAGTAGCAACAAGAACAATTTGCTTCATCATTTCTTCAAATTCTCTGGACGCTTGTAGCTTTCGCCTACGCTCTGCCGCCGCAGCCTCTTTTGCTTCTTGTATCCTTTTTTGTCTTTCTTCTAAAATATTCTTCCATGTGTTCGGGCCAAAACGCATATTCACCATAGTAGCTACTTCTTGTAGCTTTTCCGCTGCTAACTTAGCATCGATCATCTCACGAGCAACGGACTCTACACCAAACTGATCTGTCAGCCCAACGCCAGACTTTTTATTCCTAGCCTCGTTTACCTGCTTTTGACCCGTAAACAAAGCATCTATCTGACCTGCAATGTCTCCTATATCATTAGCTGTGCCAATTGCACTCTTGATACCGTCAACGGCGCTTTTAACTAAAGCTATCCCAGCCAAGGCCGTCGATATTGGTTCCATAACTATCTCTCTAATAAATCACGGTCGTAGAATTATAGGGCCGCTATCAATATATCTTGGTTGTGCGGTATTTAAATGTTCCCCCTTCTGCTTTTTTCTTGCTGTTTCCCCAATTGGCTGCGCCAACTTTTCGGCACTTGGCGATTGCCCCGCTTGCATACGCTGACGGGAAGACTTTATAACGGCGCTTAACCTTGCTGTAACATGCATCTTTAGCCATTCCTTTTTTTCCTTCTCGCACGTTTAGTTACTTTTCTTCTGTCACTTAAAACAGTGCCGCACCCCCTAGCAACTCTGGGATTACTGGATGGTCTTTTTCGTCTTTGCGGTGGCTTTGTTATTTGCTTTGCCATTGATCCACGCGAGATTGCCATTTTTCTTCTCCAAGAAATCATCCCACAAAACGCTTAACATTTTGTGGTTTTCCGTAACCTTCATGTTAACCACTGCGACTTCGGTTTTTAAGTCTGTGACAGACATGCCAATCCACCCACAGAAACCCAACAGGGCTACAATAAATATCTTATTGTCCATTAGCACTTCCATCTCCGCCGTGCAGCGCAGATACGTTTCTTAGGCGTTTTGCTGCAATTGATGTTATGCATCTTCATCTGTCCCTTTGAACGGCTACAGTAAGAAGAACGACGTTTAGCAGCTTCTGACCCCTTCTTTACTTTACCAGTAACAGCGGTCTTTAACTTTGACCCGGGGTTGGCGCGGCGGTACGCCGCCACACCAGCCTTGGTCATTCCCGCTCCAGACTTCGTAGAGCGGAAATTTTTCTTGTTACGATTTGGCATTTTGGCTGGTTTTCTAGCCATTAGCCAAAGAATCCAGTAAGCGAATCTACATTGGTAAGTGTCACATGACACTCATCGTCGAAGATCATACCGTGGTCAGGTATGGTGATCTGATTGTCGTCGGATGTGTGGAACACCATCGACAATAGAGTTGCACCGGCACTGCCATTTTTAAACACCACCGCAGGTGAACCGCTAGAAGCTGTCTTTACATAGAAAGCTTTTAAACGAGTTCTACCACCCAGTACTGTTCCGGTAGCTGTAACTGTTTTTGCTGTGATAGAAGCAGCCATTCCGCCCTCCTATTAAGCAAGGTTGTTATTCTGCTGATACAAGATTGTAACACGAACAAGACCTGCATTTGTCGCGGCAGAAGCTGTCACAGTCAAACGAATATCAGCTACGCCTGTATCCTGCCAAGCTAATGCAGCACCGGCTTGAGTTGTTGGATACTTGCGACCGGCGCTTGTCCCAATTGCGAATGTATTAAGGATTGTAGCCGCACCGCCAACAGTGTCGCCAACACTAAGGTTAGTTGCACCACTCGCTGCGGTGATAACGTCAATCACACAATCAACAATCTGAGAGTTTGCAGGGATAACAACATCAGTGACTTGAGCAGCTAGAGCGCCACCCGATAAGTCTGCTGAAAATGTCTGAGCCATAACAACTTGACCGACGTTAGCAATGTTTGAGCCGAGAGTCGTGCCTGTTGTGTTCTTGATAGTTCCGGCCTTAATAGGACCAGAGAAAGTAGTGGTAGCCATTTAAGTCTCCTGTCGTGGCTAGTGTCAACCGCCCAATGCAGTTGTCAGGAATGCCTCATTGTACAACAAAAAAGGGCAGCATGGAAGCTGCCCTTTAATATCATTTTGCCTACACTTATGCGCCCGGTGAACCGAACACTGCGCGAGGATCTGAGAAGCCGAAGCTGTAACGCTCACGAGCTTTGTACCGCATGTTGCCAGTGTCGAAGTCTGGGTCCATTGCAGTTGACAGAGCCATACGCTCAAAGTGCTTGAAGCCGTTTGGCGCATCAGTCTTAATGAAGAATGCGTCCGTATCAGTTAGGAAGTCGTTGACTACATAACCGTCTGGAAGCATGCCCATTGAGCGCAATGCGTTTGTGTCGTTGTCTGCTGTACCTACCCGAAGGTTTGATACCATAAGACGCTCGGCAACAAACTGAAGCTGGCGAGGAACGATAAGCTTCATGCCTTTAAGGGCAATGATCAAACCGCGCTCGTCAGTGAAACCAGCGATGGTGATAAGAGAGTCTTCAAGAGAAGTCTCATTCAGATCAGCAGCAGTTGCTGGCTCATTGGCGAATGTGCCACCATTTGTAAGCGGGTGGTTAGTGGCGCAGAGAGCAACACCGTCACCACCAGCAAATGCGCCAGCGGAGAAAGCGTTGTTAAGAACTGCGGCAGCTTTAACCTGCTTTGTGTGCGCCATTGAACGAGCAAGGGCACGAGTGTACCGAGAAGCAAGACGATCGTAAAGATTGTCCTCAACTGCTTCTTCAGTGATTGAGAAGGCCATTGCCACTGTCTCGTGGTTGTAACGAGCAGTGTAAGCTTCGTTGGCATCGTCAAAAGTGACACCTGTGCCTTCACCCTTAACAGGTGCTGCACCGAAACCTGACAGCATCACCTCTTCCTCGAATGCCCGGTCTGATGACTCGGTATCAAAGATTTCAGCATGCTGACCTTCGTATCGGGTGTATTCCATTCCAAAGAGAGCGTTTAGACCGGGCTCTAGTTCTTTGGCAAGTTGTGCGCGAGAAATAGCCATTATCTAACTCCCTATGAAATTGCCGCTTCAGAATCGGCCTGAAGCAATGCATGGTTGTTGATCATCACAATCATAGGAATACCTGCGGCTGCAAAGTCCTCGTTGTCTACATCATCTAAGATACCTACAATCTTCAATGGAAGAGATAGGTTAGATGAATCGAGAGTTGCTACATCCATTTTTGCAGATGAGATTCCTGTGGTTGTACTTCCGCTTGCGCCGCTATCTAACATTGTGTTTTCAAAGATAGCTGCTTTCGCAGTTGCTTCATCTGTAATTGTCGCATCTGTAGCGATAATGAAGCGCTGAAGTGGGTTATCATACACAAATCCTGTGATCGGGAAATTTGTGTCTGCACTTCCTGAACCGGCCCATGTGTTCGAGAACACTTTCTTTCCGGTAGTGGCTGAAACATACTCACATCCTTGGAACACGCCAACATACGCCACGGTATCTCCTGTAGCAGAGCCAACAACGATTGAACCACCGTTGTCGCACTTCACTGGAGTACCTTGGAATATTGCTGCTGCGGAACTGCCGATGGGGTATGCATTTACACCACTTGTAGCTGGGGCGCTACCAGCAGTGTTAATCGGCTTGAGGCCGAAGGCAACATTAGTGTTTGCCATTGCTTACTCCTTGTTTTGTAGGAGGTCAGCCATCTGACTTACCTCCGAATGATACACGGCTTTTCCTATCCGAATGGATAGGCATTGAGGGATGTTGTTCCCTCATCAGGCTTTGGTCCACGGCTTCCATTTGTTGACGGGTCTGCTCCCGATAGTATTCAGTTCGCTCTTCTACCGTTTCCTCTGGGATACGAGCAAGCATTAAACCACCTACTCCTATTACACCTGCATGCTGACCATCATCGATAGTTGGATACTTACCAGCCATCTCAGGATATTCGTCAGCCCGTACAGGCTCCCAACCTTCCCGAAGCTTGGCGTTTACATTCATCTTGTCATCCTCACCACGAAGTGATGTACGAATCCAACGATGTTGGTAACCGTCCGGTGCTTCCGGGGCCTCCAATTTAGAAGGAGGTGCCCAAGGCTTGCGCCGCTGGGTCTTAGCGCGAGTTGTCGCTTCGCGTGGCGTTCTTGTAGAATCAGTCATCTCTTACTCCTTAACATACTTAGCATATTCTTCGAGCGGAACATTTAACCTTTTCGCTATTGCAATCTGCGAAGCTGTTAATTTGACTGTTCTGCGCCCCTTTCCTGACGGTGCTTTAGAAGCACTGGACTCCGCAGAGGCGACTCGGGGTCCTTTATCACCGCGTTTTGTTTCCTTAAACTTTTGAGGAAACTCAACACGGATTCTTTTGTCAAGTTCATTATAGTACTCATCGGACGCTGGGTCAAATCCTTCGTCCTCAATTAATTGCCTATGCAACCCAAAGGCAGCATAAGTCATAGTTTGATCATTCCCAAACCACTCGTTTTTAGTTGCCCAGACCTCTGCTTTAGGATCTGGAGGCGGAGTTGCAGGCTGTTGAGCCTGTTGCGGTTCTTGCTGCCGCTGTTGCGGCGCTTCCACAGGGGCTTTTTCTCTGCGTTGCTTGGACTCATCAAGACGAGCTTCATCAAGTGCAAGTTTACTCAAGCTCTTTTGAGCCTCAAACATCGCTTCTGCATCGCCCTCGTCATAGGCTTTTTGATACGACGATTTAGCGGCGGCAATTTGGGACTCAATCCTTGAGCCAAACTCACCAACAAAAGACTCGTCCAGCTTATCAAGCCTAGACTTTAAGTCGTCATTCTGTTTTTTAACCGCTTCTGCAAACTCCATCGCAGCTTTGCGTTGAGATTCCTCTTCCCGAAACTTATGCGTCAGTTTGTTTATACGGGTTTGCACAGACTTAGAATATTGTTCTAACTCTTCTTCCTTGTCTGGCTCTGATCTTTCTTCTTCTGACGCACTTTGCTCCTCGCTTGCCGGAGCTTCTTCCTCAAGCTTTAACTCCTCTTGCTGCTCCTTATCGTCTTCTTCAATAATTTCGATCTCTTGCTCTTCTGCGGCGTTAGTTGACACAACTACCCTCCGTATGACTTGATATCGTCTGGATCGACGATGGTTGCGATGACTTCGTCATCGTTGATAATGCGGACTTCACCGCCCTCAATACTAAACCGAGAGCCAGCATATCGTCCGATACACACCCAATCACCCACCTTACACCAAGGATCACCGCCACCAAATTTGTCGGCATCTTTGTATGCTAGAGGTCCAACCTTTACGACATAGGCTACAACAGTAGCCTTTGACTCACGGTCTCTAACTTGATCAGGAACATAAATACCCCCTTCAGTCTTATCACGACCCATATACGGCATGACTAATATACGCCATCCAGTGGGTTGTGGAATTCTTTCTGTAAGGGATTTTTCTTTTGCGACCTCTTCGGCCTTCTTTTTCGCTTCGCGTTGCGCGATAACGTAGTCAGGTACTATCAGTGTCTTCGACATAATTCACCTTTTTTAGCAGGGCCTTTAATTCATCAAGAGCATAAGCGACACCCTGTATTTCGCCGACTCTTGCTTTGTAGTCTTCCCAATCGGAAACACTACCACTCGTAATGGATTGACTAATGTCATCCATCCTTTCAGTCAATCTTTTATTGTACTGACTGATAAAATTATAAATGTCCATACATGCCCCTTATTTTTTCTTTACAGCGCCTCCACGCATACGGCGCATTGCCATCTTCTTGGCGCTATTCATGCCGCCCATCATCTTTTTAGCTACTACTTTACCACCACGATTGCGGCGCATTGCTTTCTTTTTAGCTCCAGCCATTTTCCCGTTTCCTTCTTCTAGCCAAAATTAAAGTAATAAAGTCTTCTTTCGTGTAGTTTTCGTAGTATCCCATTTTTTCTAGCTTTTTACTAGCTTCATCTAATTCGGATAACCTCTGTATAAATACCATTGTAAAATTCGTTTGAAAAGCCAATAACCACAAATCTATTTTATTAACAGCAAACCAATTGTTCATAGCCACGCAAGCAGCTTCAACTTGTTCGTAAGGCTGTTCGGCTTCTTCCTCTGTACAAATAATAACCGAATGTCTTTTGTCAAAGTTTTTACATTGAGATGCCACTGTAGCCCATAGGTCTTCTGTGTCCAGACATTCTACAACTCTTAGCTTGCCGTCATGCAATGCTTTCTTCGCGAAAGGACAAGGAGCAAAGCCAGCGTCCTTGTCTACCACACTTAAATCAGTGTGCACCCACTCCTCTATCAATTCCCTCATGTTCGTGCGTTAGTGAAATAGTTAAAGACACTATCCTTTAACTCCTTTAACTGTTCTTTATAATCTTGATCAAGAAAACTGCCTTCCTTCTGACCCCCATATAATGTTTGACCTGACCCACCGGGGCTAAACAAGCCGGTCTCGCCTTGGTACTGACCAGTGTAAGTGTTTCTTCCCGCGTCGGCTATTTGGATCGCGTCTGGAAAGTTTGAGCGGACTGCTGATATTGGAGGTAACTGATCAAATGTAGTCCCACTATCCCTTCTTCTATCCATCTCTCTACTTCGGCGTTGTTGCTGTTCAAGTTCTTCCGCCATTTTATCAAAGTTCTGGTTAACATCTTCTATGGGTCTGTTTCTATCTAGCCCATAATTTAGATCAAATAACTCTGTTGGGGTCATTCCTGTGATTGAAGACTGTGACAAGGGTGCAGCCATTGTCCCAAGGTCGAACATACCGGATCCGTACATGTTTTCATCTAAAGGAGCATCATCAAGCTGTCTTTGGACTTGTGGCTTGGAATCACTGTAGCCGTCCAAACCGAATAGATCTATCGTATTCCTGACCGCAGCATCAACTGCCTCTGCCGTATTCACGCCTGCATTAACAAGTCCCTCTGCCGTATTCTGAACCGCATTTGTAAATGCGTCACCTATGTTAGTGCCTGCGTTCATAAGACCTTGTCCCGCATCTCCTAAAGCACCAATGCCCTGTCCTAGTGCTTCATTGAATGAGCGCATCATACCACCAGATGTTTCACCTCGTGCCAACATCTCTTCCGTTGGTGCAAGTGCAGCGGAAGGTAATTCCTGACCACTAATACCACTAACAGGGTTTGCCAAAGCTCGGGCTAAAAACCCTATGCCGCCGGGTGCGAGGGTCATGGCAATGTTATCTGCTCCACTAAAATCTCTGTCGTAAGTGGCTACGGGTCCTAGCCTTGTGGGTGTACCTGATCTGTCAGTAAAAGCAGTAGACCGAAGTCCGGGCCTGACTTGACCCAACTCATCGGGTGTTCGAGTAACGTCCCGATTATACCCCGGCAGGGTCGGGGTGTTGTACGGGTTCATGTACTGGTCGTATGCTCTATTTTCGGCCCTTTGTCCCGGGTTCGCATAACCATATTTATCTTGATATGTCTCTAAATCAGGGCGACCAATGTCGGAACCTGACCCCCCACCGTAATACTTATCCGCGTCAATGCCCATTGACTTGCCGCCAGAGCTTATAATTGTTTCCCCACGAGCATTCTTTTTGCCAAAGACCGTGCCGGTAAGTCTACCTGCGTTTGGGTTAGTTTTAACCTGCCCCGAGCCTATACCGTATCTCTGCAAAGTTTTTGCTGTGTCATACCCAAGAGTATTAATACCACCCGGATTTGACCTTGTTATATCGTATAAAGAATTAAAGTCGGACCTACTCATAGGTCCTCTGCGAGAAGTATATAAGTTAGCGAACTGATTAAGACCAGATTTCGGACTGCGAAAGTTAGGAAAGCTCTGTCTAATAGCCATCCCTGTTTTGGTTGGATCGTTAAAATACGAATTTAAAATGCCAGTGGCGGCGGCTTTATTACTAACGCCAGCAGTATCAGAGCCTCCCGGGTCAAAACCCCCGAAGTCATAGCTGTCCATATTTATGCCAGCGGCTTGCGCAGCGGCGGCGGCTATATCCTGCTGTTGATCTTGATCAAAATCTTCGTCAGAGTAGTCAATAGCCATAGCTACTTAACCTTTACTTCTCTTGGGGAACACATGGATGCTTTACCCATACCACGAACGTACTTGCCGTCTTTGGCTTCAACAATATCTTTTGTCTCCGTCTTTAGGGGAGAGCCCTCACGGTTCATTGGATGATCTTTTTTAGAACGTGGATCCTTTGGATGCGTTGTGCCGTTCTTTTCGTAGTACTCGTCAAACATTTTGCGCTTTGACTTGGGCTTTGACTTAGGTTTTTCCATCTTAGTTCCAATCTTTGTGTCTTCTTGAAATATACGTTCTGCATCTTCAAAGCGCTGCATGCGCTTTTTTAACTCTGGTGAGTAGCTATCCAGAACATTGGAGCCGCCATCTTTTCGACCACGGGCTTTAGCCATAAGCTTCTTCGCCGAACCACGGCTAATACCAAGATCTTCTGCAAACTGATTTAATCTTGGTCTTGGCATTTCTTACCCCAATTTATTATTTCGTCGATTGTACGTCCACAACCAATACATCTTACACGTTCTTTGTCCAGTACACAAATACCTACACACGGGCTAGGCTTATTTGTGCTCATGGCCCATCCAGATCCCAAAAACACCAGTCATGGCACCGACTACCACCGAAACAAAGGCTGACTGCTGCGAAGTTGGATCTGGTAAATCCATAAACCATTCAGCGCAGCGCCAAGACATTATCGTACTAGCTAACATCATAAATCGCGGCAGGATCTTCCACCTGAGAAAAGTCTCGACAGACATTACTTACACAGATCTTCGTACTTGGTTGTGTGCACTCTGTGCTGTGCCATGTCACCCACATGATTATTCAGAAACAGCATGTCTAATAGTTTCCGTAAAAAGCTCATTTGGTTAACCCCTTTGCCTTCTCGAAGCTACGCATTCCCCCCAAGCCAAGCATACCCAACAAGACAGTCATTAGGCTGTCCATATCAAAAGATGGATACGCTACTGCCTCAACACCCATGTATGCAGTCACCACATCCATAGTCGGGAAGACCAAAAAGTGAGCAAATAGGGCCAAGCTACAGCACCATCCCACGCTCGGTCGCCAACCCGCCACAAAAAGATTCCTTGACTTGGCTTCTTCAGCGTTGATAGCCAATTGGCCTTTAGCAAGTTCCTGTGCGTGGCGCTCCGCCATAGTGGCAATCTCATGTGCCAACTTGTTCTTCTGGTCTTTGTCCTCGACGAACTTACCAATTAACTCGGTCGCCGGTCCTATTAAGCTTTGTAACATTATTGACCTCTCTTCAACGCGGCTTGTGTGTTAATACGATAGATGTTTACATCGTTACGATCATCAGCAATACCTTGCTGCGCTCTCATGCGCTCCATAGCTAGATCTGCTGCTTGCTGTAACTTGGCCTGATCAATCTGGAAGTCCATCATGTCATTCTGCATCTTACGCTGGATCTCTACCTGATCGTTCTCTAGCTCTTTCTGACGTATTTCAACCAAAGGATCTTTAGCTCCACCTGACTCTAACAACGGTGCAAGTTGATCTAACGTGTCAGCAGTCTGCTGTGCCACAGCAGCCTCTACCATTTCTGGTGGTATCTGCGGAATAGGCTCACCAGCCATTTGAGACTTTTGTACAGCCTGCTTAAAGACTTCTTCAACAATATCCCTAGCGAACAACGAGACATGCTCCTGTATATGAGCCTGCAACGAGAGTTCTGCCTGCGGGTTAGTTCTCAGCGCCGCAGACTGCAAGAAGGAAGCATGCACACGAATGTGAGCGCGATGATCCTGCTCTTTAAATGCTTGCGTAGGCATACCCTTCATAAAGCCAGCGTTCTCTGTAGCTGGATCTTTCGGTGCCGGTGGCTGTGGTGCCGGTAAGATAGAGTCGATGTTCTTTACATCCAACGCATCATACATCCGGCGGTAGGCTTCATACAGATTATGCATCTGCGGCGCGGCCTGTGCTAATTGCAACTGTGTCTGGGCAAGAGACAGACGCTGGGCCATAGAAAAAATCGACGGGTCTGAGACTGGGAGGATGTCCACACGCCCGTCGAAGTCCTGTGCCATAATCTGCGGATTTACGTTTGCCCCAATCATATACGGATATGGCATAGGATTATTAGCGAATATTTCTGCCAGCATACGGAACTCAGCTTTTTGAGCGTAATGTAGGCGCTTATGGATGCTTGAGATAATCTTCGAGCCCTGTTCGATAAGAGCTACCGTTGTTCCCACAGGGGCCTGTGAATTTACATCCGCGACCTTTGTGTCTGCAACTTGTGCAAAGCGTCTACCTGAATCAACGACCACCCCGAGTAATTGAGCCAGCGTTGCAGAAGGCTCCTTGTATGGGAGTGGGATAATAGAATTCCGAACATCACCGCCGGGAACATCGATATCGCGGAACTCACCCGGGTTAATAGGTTCATCGTCATTTCTGACACGAACACCACGGGCTTTGAAACCACCCGGTAAATTCGAGAGCGTACCCGCATCAATAAGCTGACGGAGAATAGATGTGGCAGCACGAGATAATCCTCCAATCATATGCAGTAAGCCAAACCCGTAGAAACCAAAACCGGGCAGGAATTTAAAGTGAACAAAGTAATCACGCTTGCGGCGCATTGGGTCTTGCTCACGATAGTTTCGTACTACCGCAAGAATTTTTCCCGAATCACCGTCCATAGTGACGATATACGGCAGCTTGATACCCGTAGCTTCGCCTTCCTCGTCCATGTCCTCAAATCCCTCAAGGTCAAGGTCCACATGGACTTCATGTATAGTATAAAGCTCGTCACTGTATCCCGGGCGCAATCCCTGAAGCTCGTCAGCCTTTCCACGAATTGTTGAGTCAGACTCGTCATCTTCTGCTGGAGATAAGTCAACATCTCGGTACACACCTCCTACCTGTAATTTTCTAACGTCGTTTTCGGTCATACGAACAACGTGAGTATAACGCTCCGCTGTACGCAAATCAGAAGCAGAGTATGGAACAATCAAATCCTCTGCCGGTACAAACTTGGATACTGCCCTTTGACGGGTAGGATCAAAGTAAACCTTCTTAAAGGTAGAACCAGTGATCGGAAGGTAAAACAACATCTGATCAGTGTCCTGATCAAACTCCTCCATTACCTCCGTAATCTGGTAGTTCATAAAGTCCTTAACACGCTGGGCCTGATCTTCAACTTCCTTAGTCTGCATACCCAAGATCTGCGTCTTTACCGGACCACCCGGAGGCAGCATCTCTTTGTAAGCCTGTGCCTGAAACTGCGTGACAGCCTCACTCAACAACGGATGCGTTACACCAGACGAACCAAGGAAAGGTTCGGAACGCTCTTCATAGTTAATACCAAGCAGCGTCAAGCCCTTCGATATAGTTTCTTCCCACTCCTCACGAGAAGACTTATCTTCATCAATCTTTGAACCAAGGTCCGAAGACAAAGAACCAAGCACAGAGTCGTCAAGAACTTCAGCCAAGTTAGCATTGTGATCGTACTCTTCCGCCTCGACCTCAACCATTTCATCCGAACCAATAAGCTCAACACCCGGAGGCAGCATATCATTCTGGCTTACAGGTACTTCGACCTCGGTCATCTGTTCTTCTGCGGTCATCCCCGGTCCGCCGGGACCCATTGCAGGTGCAACCATCTGTGGAGGTAATGCCATTAAAATGTTCCTTTAAATGTTCCGCCACGGGCTTTTAGTACAGCCTTGCTCATACCGCCAGTCTTATATTTCTTTGCAAGCTTGGGATCTATCTTTTGCTGCACACCTTCTGGCAGGTTTGAAAAACCTTTGTACTTAGAAGGCACATCATTCATGCCGCCGTCTTTCATGCCTTCTGGCCTTTTTTTACCACCGATTAGCTTATCTAGCTCGGTTCTTATCTCCAAGATCCTTACCTGATCTTTTCGAGGAGTATACTTATCGTCGGTAATACCGTTCAACTCCCTAACCAGTGCATCAATCTTGTCAGACTTATTCGCCATTAGAACACTCCTTTAAATCGTTGTGGGCGGGAAATAGGACTAAAACCTTTGATCATACCGCCTTGTGACCTTCTGGTAGAAGACTTGCTCCAAGCCTCCCACTGCTTATCCGTAAGCTTGGTAACATTTTCTTGAGCTATTAGCCTTATCTCTTTCATCGTGCGTCCGTCAATACGGGTCTTGTCTTTGTCAGACATTACATAACTTCCCTAGCCATAGCACCAATACCAGATCTTACCATACCACCCGTCGCCCGTCTAATAGGTCTTCGAGCTAATTGTTTGTTAGCGTCATTGTCGAACTCAACAACACGGAGCTCAGAGTTGTATGTGGTTGATCTCCTACGCATCTCTGTTTCTAAAGTAGCTTTAACATTTTCTAGACGGGTACGCATAAGACGCTCTTCTTCAAGCTCGTCAGCCATATCGGCTGTGTCGGTGCCTTGTCTCTCTAGATCATCTACTGTTGCTTTTGCTTGTTTATAATCACGATCTGCGTTCCGCACTGCATTTCTAAAAGGCTGCAATGCTTCTTGAACATTTAGGTCGTTTGGATCTACACCATTTACCTCAAAACCCTCACCTCTACCTATTAGCTCGAATGGATCGTCACCTGTAATATCTACCTTACGAAGACGTACACCAGCATTCTCGTCAGCTTTGGTTAACTCTTTTATCTCACCGTCGATCACTCGCCCATAGTTCCGCAGAAAGGCATCGTTAGGAGTTCTTTGTGGCTGCGTAGCTAAATACGCTGCATCAGGGTAAATAACACCATCAAGACCTAGATTTTCTGCCTCTTTGTTTGCTGCTCTAAAGGCAAACTTATAAAAGTCTTCATCACTGTTGTAGGGTAGAGCTTCTATAAAACCTCTTCTTTCTTGGCCCGTTATTCTAGCTATATCCATTAAGGTCGCTACGTCTTCGGCGTTAGGCAAGTTTGCCAGAGCATCATTCCAACCCACTTGCGCGGCGGCTACATCATCTGCTATGTCCGAAACTTTCGATACGAGTTCGGCACCCGTATTTCCCAAGTTTTCCAGTGTTTCTGACAGTTTTATTTCGCTCCTAGTAGCATCAACATCGTAGTAAAGTGACCGCATCGCATCATCCAAAAGCTCTTCCGGGTTTTCAAGTAGCTGCAAATCATCGGCTGCGCCCGGTTCCGCGTATGCGAGAACACTGTTATTTATTTCTTCTTGTACTTTATTAATTACATCATCAACAACTTCTTGTGGAACTTTTGAATTTAACTTTTTATAAAATTTTTTACGAGCTCGGTAGTCTACCAGCACGTCAAGTTTAGCTATTTCATCCGGCGTAAGATCGTTAAAAATCTTTTGAACATTTTTATCCTTTAATAAAAGGGATGACATCATGTTATCTACTATAACATCTTCAACGTCGAACTTAAAATCGGACCTTAGTATTAGTTCCACCATTTCTGATTTAGATATATTTCGGGCTTCTAAAAAGTTGTTAAATTCTTCAGTGGTTGGGGTTCTGTCCGTACCCATCACTTCTTTTCGTACAGCATTGTGGATAAGAGGAAATTCTCCATCTTCTTCCATTTTATTTATAGCTCGGCCTATATCATCTAATTTTTCCACCATAGTTTCTAAATCTTCGGCGGTGTAAGGAATGCCTTTCGCATCAAGTATGTCTGTCGCATGACCCTCCATAGTCTGCCTATAAGCACGACCAGCATCATCGTATGCATTAGCCCCTAATGGTCTACTAGCAATATCAGTCATTACTCGATTGGATCCCCTTATACCTTCCGATAAAGGACCTAAAAGTCTTGCGGTGCTTAAATCTTGAGAACCGGGCTCGAATTGATTAATTTTAGAATTTCTCCACTCGTAACTTTCGGTTATCGCATCGATCTCTCTTGCATTTTCCTGAACGCTCCGAGCTAACACATCATTGGTTTCTATAACTTGTGGTTTTAAATCCTGAACCTCTTTCATAATCTTATGAACTTCAGGAGTGTAGGGGACCCTTACACTTTCGTAACCATCTCTGTAGGCTTGCAGTCGATCTTCTAATGTTTTTACATACCTTGTCCCACCAAGGTAGCTACCGCTAGATACGTCACTGACACTGTTAGATTGTATCTCGTTTATCTGTAGATATCTTTTACCATCTTGACCTTCCACAATTATGAAACGTGCATGACCATAATAACCGGGATAGCCACGATTTCCACCATAGTAATTATGCACAGCTTTAGGCTTTAACCTACCAAAACCCGGGACATCAATTGTGGAGGCCGTATTACTAAACACCATAAGACCCTTGTCTCTCGCGGAGTTTAAATCCGCTGACCTATACTGTGAGTCTAGGTAGCTTAAACTACTAAAGGGACTGTCACCGTCTTGGTACTCTTGGTTGCTTTTACTTTCAAGAAAAGTACGCACCCTAGTCTGCGGCAGGCGCGAGGTAAGCAGCCTTCTAATTTCTGTCTCGTTGTACTTTTTCTCCGGGTTTGAAAGCATAATGTTTTCAAACTCGGAATTTTTTACCTCTTTACCTACGGTGCCAATTTTTTGAGAGCTTTCGGGATTTTTGTTTAACGCCGCCAACCACTGTCTAGCTTCCAGCTTTTTATCAGAATCCTGCTGCCTAGCAAAAGCACGGCTACCCACAAAGTTCTGAAAGTTGGTCATCGTAGGTGAGTAGTGTATAACACTTCCCTTAAACTCATCAGGCATACCGCCAATGGTAAGATTGTAGTTACCATAAATAGGCATGGACTCATCCAGTGCACCAATACCACCGGGCAAGCCTTGGAAGCCCTCACCAGCTTCTGGGATTATGTTGTTGCTTGTGTCAGTAACAGCCAAAGATTCAGGGGCATCCGGCTCTTCGGGCCTGCTTAACATCTCCCCCACTGCCTCTTGTACCTGTATTTCAGCTAATTCATTGTCTGTTAATTGGACGTAATGCCCGTCACGGCGACCAATCAACTCGTTCTGAATGTATGCCATCCTAGTGCCAGCACGGTCAGCGGCATCTTGCGCGAGATTGTCTACATCATTAAGATCAAGCGGCCCTTCCGGTCGAGCAGCCATACCAGCCGTAAACTCATCCCGCGCTGCTGTATATTGTTGGACTAATTCATCGTCAGTTAGCGCACCCGTTTCTAGCCGACCAGTTGTGTCGAACTCAAAAACTCCGTTGCCGTCGTCTATAACATCATCCCTAGTTTGAATAAAATTAGCGGCGGGTGTAGGAGGTTCAGGCGGGGCGGCTGCTAACTCTTCAGCCGCTACTCTTTCAATTTCTTCAAGTTCGGCAAGAAACTCCTCATCCCGTGGAGGCGGAAAAGCAGCTATCTCTTCCGGCGTTACCATTACCTCGTCAGGTGGAGGAGGGCCTTCTAACCTCTCAACCACACTACCTTCGATTATATCCCCCAACTCGTCAGAGGTTGTACTAATCGTAGGGTCTACACGCTCGGGAGGTAACACCTCACCAGCGGCATTGGACCGGCGACCGAGTAACCGAGCAATACCTGCCCCAGTAGGAATCGGAGCAGTGACTTCGCCAATTAACGAACCAGCACGAAAAGGAGTTACCCCCGCTTGTGACAAAGCATCCGTGGCTAAACTTACAGGCTGTCCCTTTTCGTCTTCTTCTGGTAACAGGTCCGCACCAAAACCCATGTATCCTATGATCGCTTCAGCACCAGCCGCACGTTGAAAGTCACCCACAAGCTTGTCTATGAACGTGCGCTCTTCAACTTCTAGTTCCTGCCCCGTTACAAGCTTCGCAGCTAACTGAGGCGCATCCCGAAAAATCAATGCCGCTAGGTCAGCAGGCAAACCCAATATCCCGGCAGGGATGCCAACAGCCAAACCCTTTAAAGTTTCTATACCCTGCTTATCACGAGCCTCTTGCTCCAAAGGAGTCAACTCATTGTACAACTTTGCAATAGGCCGCGAACCTCTTCGGACCGGGGACCGTGGTGCAGCGACCGGGGTCCGTGGATCAGGAGCAGACAACTCTGATTGTAAATCCGTGAAGAACTGTGCAGCGTTCGCGTTTCTTGAAGCACGGTCGCGGGACGAGGGTTTTGACTGGGGTAGAGGAACAACCATTAATAATACTCTCTTGCCTTACGGGGTGGATCGTCCTCGAACTCTTCACCGTCTAAACTAATAAAGCCACCTTGGCGGAAACGCATCAAGGCCATCGTCATACTATCACAGAAGTCATCGTGATCACCATTAGGGAATGACGCAATCTCTTCAATAACTTCTTCTGCAAACTTTTCGCCTTCAGGATACCACACTTTTCCCGACTCGAATATAGGAGAGACTATATGCATGCGAGTTGTTTTGTCCATACCTCCCCCACCACGTTTCCGACCCGGGCTAAAGGTGGCTACAGGGAGGTTAAGTAACCTCATTTCGTCCGCTAACGGTGTACCAGAAGCCTTTGCCTCAATAAGCATCAACTCCGGCTCCCAATAATCGTGTTCTTCTAGCGCAATTTGCTTTAATTCAGGGAAATTCCACCGCCCCTTCTTCGCATCCATCAATATTAGATGCTGATCCCCGTTTTTGTACGGCTGGAACACGCCCCACGTTGTAACAGCGGAGTAATCGGCAGTTTCTTTCTTGCTATACGCGGTATCGTAGGACTGAATTACATAATCTAGGTCAGGAATACTGTCCTCTTCCCAGACTTTCCACCATTCCCGCTTGACCATAGCAGTAGCTTCAGATGTAGGGTTCTGTTGCCACTGTGCATTCCACTTTCCTACCGAAAGTGAAGCCTTTACCTTTAAAAGCTCGTCCTTTTTCCAGAATTCAGGCCATAATGGTTCCCCCGAAGGCATAATTGCAGGGAATTCAACCACCTCCCACTGGTCAGCCATCAGATCTTTCTGCTGTGCTTGCAGTAACCGGCCCGTAATATCCTTTTTGGACCAGCGGGTCTGGACAATTATGATGGTTCCACCCGGTTGTAGACGCTGTCGAGGCCCAGATGTGTACCATTCCCACGCATTATCATACGCAGTAGACGATAAAGCGTCCTGCTCGGAGTGCGGATCATCAATAATCAGCAAATCAGCACCGCGACCAGTCATTGCAGCGCCCACCCCGGCTGCAAAATATTCCCCGCCAACGCTAGTCTCCCAACGACCTGCGGCTTGGCTGTCCTGTTTAAGGTCCGTGTTGGGAAAGATCTCCCGATATATCGGGTCGGCGATCAGATCTCGGACCTTTCGACCAAATCTTACAGCAAGTTCGGTGTTCATGGTAGCTTGAATGATTTTTAACTTCGGATTCCGGCCCAAAAACCAACTGGGCATGAGGTAGGATGCAAATTCTGATTTAGAATGTCGGGGAGGCATATTAACAATCAGTCGTTTTAACTCCCCCCGGGCAATCTTTTCCAACTTCTCTGCGATTACACGGTGATGGGTCCCCTCTATAAACCCGTCATATACATGCTTTGCATACGGCATGAATTTATCATGGGCTTCAGCCCTAGTTTTAAGACGCTGTTCATGCTCTTCCAGTAACAGGATTTCCTTTAGGACCTCCTCTGGCAGCAGTTCTAGGTTTTGCATGTCATCCATGCCCGAACGATAATACCTCCCAATGAATTTATCAACCCTGCAAAATCCACCTGAGAACCATTCGCAACTACCCAAATATAGGGGGTGGGGGGAGTTAACCGAAAGTTGGTTGACAAATGGACGGAGTAACCCTTGCCGTATTAGCAAAAGTCTTTTGCTAATATAGGGGGTAAAGCTGCTTGACCTATCCCATGCCATCTGATACTGTATATCATAATCACAGAGACAAGGGAGTCGTCCATGAAATATCTTCAGACCATCGCCGCAGCTTACGGCTACACGATCCAGAGAGGTTATGCCGATGGGTATAGCGGATACCGGATCTTCAATCGTCATCACATGTCTGTCGGCATGTTGTTCGAGTCATTGGACAGCGTGGCAGAATACCTTGCAGGCAAGATCAAGAAGGAGATGAAGTAATGTCACACACATATCTAGATACCATTGGTGGAGTTGCTCTGTATGAGCACGATACATATGGAGATGAAGCCCCGATGATGATGCTGATCGATGGGATCTTCGTATCATCTGGTTTGTACGCAGAGCCAAACGTAGATCCTCGCGAGGTTCGAGCAGCCGCCGCCCAATACGAGTTTGAAAAAGCTAGGGAGTAAACAAATAAGAAAGGGCAGCTTGCGCTGCCCTTTCTTATTTGTTTACCGCGCGGCGGCGAGGCCGGAGCGCAGATCGCAGATCGCAGGTTTAAATTAGTTGTTGACATGATCCCATGTCATCTGATAAAGTTTTACAAGGTCTTGGATGAGCCAAGATCAATCAACCAGTCAAGGGAAAGGAAACCAACCATGACTGATTTTACTCTGACCGTCGGGTCATTAATCGTCACCGTGTCGCAAGGCAAGGTGAAATCCAACTGGCAGGATGAGCCAGCAATCCGCACGTTGAAGACTGTGCATCGCAATAAGCGTTCGCCGAACGTCAGCTATCTAGCTATGTCGAAAGAGCGTTGCGAGGTTCTTCTTAGAGAGCGGGCTCATACTCCAAAGCAACTGTCTAGAAAACTGGGCATTAGCGTTGGTGCTGCGTACCATAATATCTACGAACTTCGTAGGGCTGGGCATCGCATCGTGACCAAAGGTGGAAAATACCACTACGGTTAGAGTCGAGAGTAAACTAGGGGGGCTCACGCCCCCTCTTTTTTTGGAGGTCGTCCAATGGACAAAGCAGTTAGATGGCACAGAGAGTTTAACAAAAGCTGGGAAGCCTCGCTAGGCTTTCGCATTCCAGTACACGCAACGCCATGCATTGAGTGCGAGGGCACAGGGCTGGTTGATATTGCAATCGCGCCGTGGCGTGAGCAAATCGCAGATTGTCCACACTGCGGTGGCGACGGTTATTTTGAATAGGGGCAGAGATATGTCAGAGGTTAAGGGAATGGATAAGCAACAATTTTTTGATGCCCTTTTCGATATGCTTAGAGAAACTGATGTTGATTTCCTAGAAATTTATGTCGGGGATGAGCTTGAGGATGAGATTTGCGTCAAATTTGACAACATAAGTAATTAGGCGCGGCAGCGGCGCGAGGTGCGCAGGTCGCAGGTTGACATGTATCTAATAGTATGGGATAATCCCATATACACTATAAAGGGAGTTTATTATGTGTGATAAAGAAGCGTTTTACTATGTGCCGCGTGGGTACGATTACAAAGAAATCAAAACCACATGCGGCTCGACATCCTACCAGCACGGTCATGTTGTGACTGTGTTTTGCTGCGACTGCGAAAACGATCAGCAGGTGCAAGCCGAACACGCAGCGCGGCTCGAAGATTCGGACGCAGACAATGCGTGGTTGCGGTCGGCAGGTTGGGGAGAGATCTAAACGGAAGACTGGCGACTAAGTCGCCAGTCTTTTTTTGCGCCGCGCCGCCGCCGCGAGGTGCGCAGGTCGCAGGTGCGCAGGTTGACATACATTTGATTATGTGGGATAATCCTATAAACCAAGGGAGGGTTTTTATTATGTTTGATGCATTACCACACTACAAACACCAGTTAAAAGAGGACAAGCGCAACTTGTCCAATGTTTCTAAAATGCCGGGCTTTTCAATATCCCGGTCAGCGTATCTTTGCCATGTAGGGCAAAAGCTACGCAAGATAAAAGGCAGCACTTGCGAAAAGTGCTATGCATGTAAAGGCATGTACAACATGCCGAACGTGGTCGCAGCGATGGAACGCCGCGAGATATTTTTCAATGCAATCGATTTCGTGCCGCGCATGGTTGCGGTTCTTAACACTCTACGCAAGCCGGAATTCAGGTGGTTTGATAGTGGTGACGTTGACACCGTTCGCATGGGTCTAAACATTCTGGAAATTTGCGAGGCAACGCCGCACCTTAAACACTGGATACCAAGCCGCGAATATAAAATCTGGGCGGACGTTTTAAAGATTCGCAACTTGCCCGCGAACGTCACGTTGCGCATGTCAGCGCATATGATCGATGGCGCACCGTCCAAGGGCTGGAAGAACACAAGCACAGTATCAAGTCACGGCAGCAAAACAACAGGGCACGTTTGCCCCGCGCCGTTGAACGATGGTAAATGCGGCGATTGCCGCGCTTGCTGGGATCCCAAGGTTGACAATGTCACATACTACCAACACTAAGTTTCTCCCTGAAATAACCGGCGACTATGTCGCCGGTTATTTTTTTCAGTGCCGCGCAGCCGCGAACCACAGGTCGCAGGTCGCAGGTCGCAGGTCAATGCGCCCCGAACCAAAGTTCTTTCGACAAATCGCGGAGCGCAGCGGGCGCAGATCGCAGGTCGCCAGACCAACGGATCGCAGGTCGCAGGTCGCACATCTTTGAACCAAGTAAATCAATCGCAGATGCACCGTCAAACAAATATACACCGCCGGTCGCCGGATCATGGGCTAGGAAAAAACTCACGCCATTACATCTAGAATGCGAGGAATGCCACGCTATCTGGGATTTTGATGGATTGACCTTGCCATTTTTAACTATTTTTAATTCCACCCATACCGGCACACCATCCATGCACAAATATACGTCAGGCATGCCTTCACCAGATCGGTTTTCGATCCGCTCAAAGTGTGTCTTTTTCGGCAGGTTCTGCTTCAATGATGTCCACAGTGATCGTTCTGTCTTTGGCATCTTCAACCCTCTTCATCTCCGGTTCGGGGAAAGCGTTTGGGTATTGCTTTCGTATAGCAGCGAGTCTGGCAACGATGTCTTCTCTCGACATACTGTCAAGCTGATGCACATGGTTTTGCTCTCGCCTATCGATGGTCAAGCCGCCCAAGCTAGATCGTATTTTCTCAGCGTTGATGGCAGCAGAAAACTGCCCAGCATCTTCAGCAGCGTGAGACAATTCATCAAAGCGTTTAAGTTGGTTGACCAATGTCACCCCATACTTTCGCTCTCGTTCCTCGCGAAGTTCTTTGATAAGTTCTGGCACTTCTGGAAAAGATTTACCGTCAAGAAGTTTAGCTGCATGATTTCTGGCACTGTCAGAAGCATAGCCAGCTTTTCTCGCACATTCAGCATTACTGTATCTGCCATCTATATAATACTTGGCAAACTCTCTTTGTCGGTTGGTAAGCCCTGCCGGTCTACCGCCCTTCCCTATAATGTTTTCTACGGGTTCAGTGTTTTTCAATGTCAAAAACCTTCTCATGTGGGGCAATACTACTTGTTAAGTGTTACAACGTTACAGAAGTGTTACAGCTATAACCCTTACTGGATAACGTTTGTAACGTTTGTAACGTTTGTAACGCCTTTTTCAAAAAAAATAAAAATAAATTCTTCAACCCAAAAAAAACCTTATATAGATGCATTTTATGCTTTGACTACATGGGATAATCTGATAGAGTCTATCCCAGATAACAGGCATATTATAAGTGACCGTGGTTCGTGGTGCAAGGAGCAAAGACATGAAAGCAGGAATTTACAAGGTAGGTTTAAGCAAGCCGATATTGGGTGCGAGGGTTTTGCACATCACGATTAACAATCGGGCATGGCAGAAAGAGGCGTTAGCCAAGCCCATCAAAGTAATGCGGAAAATAAGGCTGAAGCATCAAGCAAAGGGAGCGAAATAATGACTAAGGGATTTTTGGGTAGAGAGTTACCGTTTGAATGTATCGTGGGCGATGAGCCTGAAGTTTGTGAAAACATATTCAGTGGCGAAAAGGTGGGTTTGCCTGCCGATGCTGTCGCAGTTTATGACGTTATCATAGGTGCTAATTTGATGGCTGAAAAAACCAGTGATCCAAAGATGCAGGACAAGCTATACGAGGAAGTCCGCAAGGGTTGCGATTGGTTTATGAAGCATGAGCCGCATGCCTATATGGTTTTGTTGGATTAGGGGGCAGTAGGATGGATAAATTTATTGTGAAGGCCAGAAGGATTGTTTGGCATGAGGATGAAGTCTGGGCGGCAGACGCTGATGCTGCAAAAACATTGTTTTTAAAACAGTGGACACAACTCCCTAATTATTGCCCATCGACAGAAGTCGATGACGAGTTAGACAGGATAGACATTGAGGAGGTGGAGTAATGGGATCGACATTGAACACACCAAGAATGGATCAGGCATTGTCTGATTTGGAAAAGATTTTTTTGCCGGTGATCAAGACTGAATATGCACCGACTCGCGAAGAGTGGGCAGAAATTTGCGAAGGTATCTGGATTGGTGCGCTGGAAGGTGGCAGCAACTACTGGATCGATTATATCCACACAAAAGGACATGACCTTAAATGCGGTTATACCGTGGTGGATAAAAACTTTGATATCGTAATTCACATTGATGGTGAAGAGGACGAAATCCCAACATATAGAAAAGCATTTGATGTGATTGTTGAGGGTCTCAACCGTCTTGATCCAATGCGCCAAAATTTGGCTTACACAGACCTTGGTCAGTTAGATGCCAATGATTATGATTATATCATCCAGTTGGGTGTGTTTGGTAAGGAGGTGTATTGCTAATGGAAAAGTTTATTGAGTTGGAATTAACGCTAATGAATGGCGATGAGTATTACATTTATGATCGTTCGTTTTCTGTGATGCGTGAACACCGCAACAAGATGGTGGATGGGGCTAAAAGAGCAACCCAAGTTGTCGATGCTTGTTCGGTCAATGGTTATTCAGTGATGGAAACTTATTCCGAAGTGGTCGCAATGATCCGCGAAAAAAAGCTAGGTTATCATGGAGCGTATTATGCAGCAGGTTGATTACAGGTTCGAGGATCACGGTTCGATTTGGTTATGTGAGCCGTTGACTGGTTGTGCCAAAGATAATTTGGACGAGGGTTGCAGCGGTGAGTTTCACATTCGTTGGGGCAATGCCTTGGTCGTAGAGCCAAGGTTCGTGAATGACGTTGCCAAGCAGCTAACAGATGAGGGGTGGATAGTAGGATGAAAACTTATCTTGTGGAAATAAATGCGGTGATCTGGAAACAAATCGAGGTTCGCGCTGAGTCGGTCGAGGCAGCAGAAACGCAGGCTCACGAACTTTTTGATCTGTCGATAGACGGTTGTCCAGAGCGGTATGACCAACAGACTAGCCAGATTTGGGAAGACGACTCGCCAACCATTCGTAATTGGAAGGAGATGATGTGATGAACTATTTAAAAGACATGACCAACGAACAGCTAAAATCTTGTTTGTTGAATGACATGGAAAGTTTACGCGATGGCGGATGGGTTCCTGATGATGACAGCGTTGACGCTACGGTTTCAGTGATCGAAGAAGTGTTCAGACGCATTGACGTTTATTCAAGGGAGAAAGTGTAATGAGTAAGGAAGCTTATGCGGACAGCCTAGATCATTGGGCTAAGTGTTTTAGGGATGGAACATTGGATGATTCATTCGCCAATGAGATTGCCTATCTGCTTGAGGACAAGGCGCACGATCTAAGGGTCGATGACCGCCATGCGTTGTCCAACAAGTTAATCACAAATGCTTTGAAGCGAGGGGATATATAATGGCATTTTTATATAAAGGTACAGACGATTGGTCTGGGGTTAAGTGGTG
>ERZ802826.73-NODE-73-length-31458-cov-12.6992_pt1 | contig 31458 bp, 24 predicted proteins | sample MGYA00345651_ERZ802826 | MGnify/ENA primary metagenome ERZ802826 (study PRJEB30503, sample SAMEA104212371) | marine metagenome | biome: Westerlies Biome; feature: [SRF] surface water layer (ENVO:00010504) within the epipelagic zone...; material: water (ENVO:00002006)...
AGCATTTCTGCGCGTTTCCGGCGAAAGTGGGAAATGGTTCTTCGCAAAATTGATTTGATTCCCACCTTGTTCCCGGTTTGCCGGGCTGATTCAACGCATTTCGGGCCTGTTTAAAAGGGTCTTAAAACGGCAGTTAAACAGGGTTTAAAGGCCATTTAAACGCTGCGGATTGCGTGTTTTCGAATTCTCATCGGGAATGTCAAAAAGGGCGCGATTTCCCACTTTTCGCATGCAATCGGCCCGCCGCGCCAGCACCAGCGGGGGATTGGCCGCAAGCCACGGTCACCATCGATCCTGTGCCACTATATGCCACCAAATACCGCCATATGCCGGATTCTCATCTTATCTGTCCCCTTACAGCCGGATTCTCATCTTATCTGTCCCCTTACACTTACACTGTCCCCTTACACTTACATCTGTCCCCTTACAACCACCATACACATCAGAAAATAGAACAAAAACAGAACAAAAAGTGCTTTTTGCATATATTACAGATGGTTATTATGCATCGTTCAAATTTGGTATTAACTTATTGAAAAAATTGGCTTTTTCCCATAAAAAACCCCTCCAACCCATTGACGGCCATTATTTCCCATGATATCCCAAATAATCCCATTTTCGGTAATTCCGCGAAATTCCGCCGGAAACAAGGAAACAGGGGCCCAGAAACCTGGGGCATGGAGAGGATTGTCGTGGATTTGTTTTTATCCACATTCGAGAACCGCATCGACAAGAAGGGCCGGCTGTCCGTCCCGGCGTCGTTCCGTGCTGTCCTCGAGAGACGGCGCGACCCGCTGTTTCTCTTCAAGTCGCTGACCGAACCCTGTCTTGAGGGCTGCGGTGCCGAGCGCATCGGCCAGATCGTCGACGCGATCGACAATATGGACAGCCTGTCGGCCGAGGTGGCGACCCTGCAAACCATGCTGTCCAGCGCCCAGGAGATGAAACTCGACAGCGAGGGCCGGATCATGCTCTCGGCTGATTTCATCAATTTCGCCGAACTTGAAGACATGGCGCTCTATGCCGGTATCGGCCGGTCTTTCCAGATCTGGCTGCCGTCACGCTATCGCACGCGTGAGGCAGATGCCCGTGGCCGCGCCAAAACCGATGGCCTGCCCAGCCTGCGTCTTGGCAGCCGTCCGCCAGATGATACCGGCGGGAGGCGCTGATGCCCGCGGCGCTTTCCCAGCAAGAGGCACTTCACCTGCCGGTGCTGCTGCGCGAAACCGTCTCCGCACTCGCCCCCACCGACGGCGGCCTCTATCTCGACGCCACATTTGGCAATGGCGGCTATAGCGAGGCCATTCTGCAGGCCGCCGCCTGCAGCGTCATGGCCATTGACCGTGATCCCGATGCCATTGCCCGCGGTGCAGCGCTGCAGGACCGCTTCACAGAGCGGCTGCATCTCAGGCAAGGCTGCTTTTCCGATATGCAGGCGCTGGCGGGTGATCTGCCTGATGATATAGCCGGTCAGGTTGCCGCCTTTGACGGCATTGCCTTTGACCTTGGTGTCTGTTCAACGCAGCTCGACCAGCCAGAGCGCGGCTTTTCCTTCCGCTTTGACGGGCCGCTGGATATGCGGATGTCAAAGTCGGGCGAGACCGCCGCCGATGTGGTGATGACGCTGGATGAAACAGCGCTGGCCCGCATTCTGTGGGATTTTGGCGAGGAACGCGCCTCACGCCGCATTGCCCGCGCCATCGTCAAGGCACGCAGCACAGCACCGATTGAAACCACTGGCCAGCTGGCCGCCATCATCCATGCGGTAATGCCTGGCCGCCGCCCCGGCCAGATCGATCCGGCAACCCGCAGCTTTCAGGCGCTGCGCATCCATATCAACCGCGAGCTTGGCGAGATCGAAGACGGGCTTGCCGCCGCCGAAGCCATGCTGAAGCCGGGCGGCATTCTGGCAGTAGTGTCATTTCACTCATTGGAAGACCGCATCGTCAAACGCTTCCTGGCGACACGCAGCGGTGCGGCAGGCCGGCCATCGCGGCATCGTCCCGAAATGGCAGGCCCGGCACCGACATTCGAGCTGGTCCAGCGCAAACCGGTGCTGCCCGCGGCCAGTGAACAGGCAGACAATCCCCGCGCGCGTTCGGCCAAGCTGCGGATCGGCCGCCGCACCAGCGCCCCCGCACAGCCCCTGCAGGAGGCCCGTTGAGCCATGCGTATGAGCCTTCTCAGCATCATTCTGACCGCCATTCTCGGCACCACCCTCTATCAGGTCAAAATCGGCATTGACGCACGCGAGAGCCAGCTTCTGATGCTGGAAAGTGAAATTGCCGACACCGAACGCCAGATCGCCGTACTTGAGGCGGAATGGGCCTATCTGTCGCGTCCCGAACGGGTGCTGGAGCTATCCGACAATCTGTTGCAGATGCAGCCGATCGATGAAGACCGCATCCTGCCGATCGAGGCCATTCCGATGCGCATTCTGCCGAAATTCAATGACCAGCTGGCTGATGTCGGGGTGATCACCCTGCTGCCTCCGGGCGAGGCATTACCGAACCGCAATATCCGGACAGTTGCTGGCGATCCTGACAGCGCCTTGATCCGCCCGCCCGCATCTGTTTCCGCTGCACCTGTCGTGCAGCCTGCCGGGGAGGCTTTGTCCAACTGATGTCCGCCTCCACCCTCACAGCACAGCTGAAAGGCCTTGTCCTGCCGCCGCGGCCGGACCCGGCGCGATCACGCCGCATTGCCGAAGGTCGGCTGCTGGTGTCGGCGGTGTGTGTGCTGGCGGTATTCGGGGCGATTGCCACGCGCGTTGTGATGCTGGCTGGCGAGGATAATGCTCGCCTGAATGCCTATCAGACAGGCGGACCGGCCGTTGACCGCGGCGCAGTTCTGGATCGTAACGGGCGGCTTCTTGCAACAAATCTGCCGATCACCGTGCTGCATGCTGATCCGGCCCATATCATGGACCCGCGGGCCGCGGCCACGGCGCTGGCACCGATGCTACCACGCCTTGACACGGCTGATCTGCTGCGACTGCTGACCAAAAAAACCCGCTATGTTGAACTTGACCGCAAGCTGACCCCGGACCGCCATGCCGCCATCCTGCGGCTTGGCATTCCCGGCATTCATTTCCGCAAGAGCGTGATCCGCGCCTATCCCAGCGGCGATCTGGCAGCCCATGTTCTTGGCCATGTTGATGTCGACAATAACGGCATTGCCGGCATTGAAAAGGCGCTCGATGCACAGCTGTCCGCCGGCAAGGATGTCACGCTGTCGATCGATGCCGGTGTTCAGGCCATCGTCACCCGCGCCCTGCGCGCGCAGATTGATGAATATGAAGCGGCTGCCGGCGCGGCGCTGATGCTGGAAATCGGTACCGGCGAGATCGTCTCAATGGTGTCCCTGCCCGATTATAATCCAAATCATATCGCGCTTGCCGATGATGAGGCGCGTTTCAATCGTGCCTCGCTCGGCATCTATGAGCTGGGATCGACATTCAAAATTTTGAATACTGCCATCGCGCTGGAAACCGGCACCACGACCGTTGACCGGCGCTACAGCGTTGCAAAGCCGCTGCGCGTGCCGGGCAAGAGCATCACCGACTACAAGACCTATGACTGGCCGCTCAGCGTGCCTGAAATCATGGTGCTGTCCTCGAATATCGGCTCGGCCAAGATGGCCGCTGAATTTGGCGGCGATACACAGCGCACCTATCTCGAACGCCTTGGCATGTCGCATCGGCTTGCCCTTGAAATTCCTGAAAAATCTACGCCAATGATGCCGGCGCAATGGAAGGCAGCCGAAATCGCAACCGTATCTTACGGGCATGGTATTGCGGTGTCTCTGCCGCATCTGGCAGCGGCAGTATCAGCCGCCAGCGGCGACGGCATGTTCCTTGAACCGACCCTGCTGCATCGCCAGCCAGACGACACGCGCGTCAGGTCGCGTGTGTTCTCCGAGACCACCACGCGTGCTGTGCGCTCGATGATGCGCCTTGTCGTATCGCACCCCGATGGCACCGCCAATCTGGCTGAAACCCGCGGTTATATGGTTGGCGGCAAGACCGGCACGTCGGAAAAAGTGCGTCCCGAAGGCGGCTATTTCAAGGACCGCAACATTGCCAGCTTTGTTGCCACCTTCCCTGTTCATGATCCGAAATATGTACTGGTGATCATGGTTGATGATCCGAAGGGCCAGAAACAATCCTATTACAAGACGACTGGCGGCTGGGTTGCTGCACCGGCGGCCCGGCAAATCATCCGCCATGCGGCACCAATGCTGGGCATTCACCCTGTTGACGAAAAAGCGCCTGAAATCCGCCAAAAACTGCGGCTCGACTTCAAGATCGGTAAAGAGGAGATGACCCTTGCATCTTACTGATCTTGTTTCTGACACCACCACCCTGGCAGATGCGCACACAGATGCGCCCGCGACCGTGGCAATTGATATCACCGGCCTTGCGGTAGATTCACGCCGCGTTGTGGCGGGCGATCTGTTCTTCGCACTGGAAGGCAGCCATGCTGACGGGCGCGACTATGCCGATGCGGCGATAAAGTCGGGTGCTGGTGCCATTGTCACCGACATGCGGCCACTGGAAGGCGTGCTTGCCGATGCGCCAATACCGGTTTTGCAGACCGAAAAGCCGCGCGCTGTTCTTGCCGCTGCGGCAGCCCGTTTCTGGCCACGCCAGCCGGGCCTGACGGCAGCGGTGACCGGCACCAATGGCAAGACCTCGACCGTGGAATTCTTGCGACAGATCTGGCAGCGCACAACATGGGATGCCGTGTCGATTGGCACTCTGGGCATGCAGGGCATCGAAAGCCGCGACATGCAGGGCACCATGATGGGCCTTGCTGCGCTGACCACGCCGGATGCCATCAGCCTGCACGGGGCATTGAACAAGCTGGCTGGTGCCGGCATCACACATATGGCAATCGAGGCCAGCAGCCACGGTATTGAGCAATGCCGGCTTGACGGGCTGAATGTGCATATCGCCGGGTTTACCAATCTCAGCCGCGATCATCTGGACCATCATCCCGACATGGAGGCCTATTTCGCCGCCAAGTCACGCCTGTTCACTACCCTGCTGATGGCTGGCGGCACGGCGGTCATCAATATCGATGATGACTATGGTGCGCGCCTTGCCAAGATGCTGCGCGGCCCGGCCAAGCGCGATATCGTTGTGTTGACTATCGGTGAAACAAAGGGTGCCGATTTCCATATAAAGGCGATCACGCCAATGGATTTCGGCCTTGAGATCACTGTTGCGCACGGCTCGGCTACCATGCGAATTCCGGTGGCGCTGGCTGGTCGGTTCCAGGCGCTGAATGCCATTACCGCCGCCGTGATGGCGCATGCCAGTGGCCTGCCACTGCATGACTCACTCGGCGCGCTGGCCTATGTCACTGGCGCTGAAGGACGTATGCAGCTGGTGACCGGCCATCCGGCTGGTGCGCGGGTCATCATCGATTATGCACATACACCTGATGCCCTGCATGCCGCCCTGACCGCCTTGCGGCCCGAGGCCCGCGGACGACTTGCCGTTCTGTTTGGCGCTGGCGGTGATCGTGATCCGGGCAAACGCCCGATGATGGGCAAGACAGCAGCTGATCTTGCTGATCTGGTATATGTCACCGACGATAACCCGCGTTCCGAAGCGCCTGAGGCCATTCGCCGTGACATTCTTGCCGGCTGCCCGAACGCACAGGAAATCAACGACCGCGCCGAAGCCATTACCACGGCACTTGCCGGACTCACCGCTGATGACGTGCTGCTGATCGCTGGCAAGGGCCACGAAAATTTCCAACTGGTTGGTGACGAGACCCTGCCCTTCAGCGATGCCAGCGTGGCGCGCAAGGCCATTATCGACATGACCGCAGCCACCAGCGCAGGGGGTGCGGCATGACCCCGAAACAGGCGCATGACATCACCCGCGACAATGCCGGCAATGCCATTGGTCAGGCCACTGGCAATGTTAAGACAGCAACAGATGCCGGGCCAGCAGGCACCAGCTATCAGCTTTCGGCTGATCTGCTTGCCACACGCACCACCGGTCAGTGGCATGACGGCACCGGGCCTGCAACCGGCATTACCTCGATTGAAATCGACAGCCGGAAATGCTGCGCCGGCAGCCTGTTCATCGCCCTTCCCGGCGCAACTGCCGACGGGCATGAATTCATCGGCGCTGCTGCCCGGAACGGGGCCGTCGCAGCGTTGGTGACCAAACCTGATGCCAATATCGCACTGCCGCAGCTTGTCGTGACGGATGTGGCTGTCGCGCTTGATGCCCTTGGCACTGAAACCCGCACCGCGCATGCGGCAGCTGGTGGACAGCTGGTCGGCATCACCGGTTCGGTAGGCAAGACCGGCAGCAAGGAAATGCTGGCGCATTTGCTTTGCCGCACACCGGGCAGCACCGGATGCGTTGCCAGCAGGGCCAGCTTCAACAATCATCTCGGCGTGCCGCTGACCCTGTCGTTGCTGCCCGATGCGCGAAGCGACACTGGCGTAGCACCAGCCGTTCAGGAAATGGGCATGAATGCCGCTGGCGAAATCAGCCAGCTCAGCCGGATGGCCCGGCCTGATGTGGCTGTCATTACCTGCATTGCTGATTCACATGCCGGTTTCTTTTCTTCGCTTGCCGACATCGCCGCTGCCAAGGCCGAGATTTTTGACGGCATGTCACCTGACGGCATCGCCATTCTGAACCGTGATGATAAATTCTTCGATGATCTGGCGGCCCGCGCCCACGCCGCTGGCATCACGCGCATCAAAACCTTTGGCACTCATGAACAGGCCGACTACAGGCTGGTCAGCACAACCGCGGTCGCCGCCGGCCAGCAGATTACCGCGCGGCTTGGTGACCGTGATGTGGAATTTATCCTTGGTATGCGCAGCGCCCATTGGGCGCAGAACGCCATGGCGGTTCTGGCAACCATTGATGCACTGGGACTGGATGCGGCAGAATCCGCACAGAATTTGCATGATTTCAATGATTTGCCGGGTCGTGGTGCCATGTCCACCGGCAGATTTGCCAAGCTGGGCATCACCCTGATTGATGACAGCTACAATGCCGGGCCGCGTTCGATGCAAGCCGCGCTTGCCAGCCTGCATTCCGCAGCGCCGCAAATTCTGGTGCTGTCCGACATGCTGGAACTGGGTGATGCCAGCGCTGCTGCCCATACTGCACTGGCCCCACCCATTCTGGCACTGCGCCCCCGTGTTGTGATCACCATCGGCGACGAGATGGCACGCATGGCATCAAATCTGCCCTGCCTTGCCGCCAGCCACCATCATGCTGACACACCTGCAGCGGCGATCAGCATTTTGCACAAACTGGTCTGCGACGGGGACACCATTTTCATCAAGGGATCGCTTGGTTCGGGCGCATGGCGTGTGGCCCGCGCCGTGCTTGACGCCTTTAGCGAAGCCGGTCCTGAAACAGCGGGGGATACAATTAGTGCTACCTGATCTTCTTGTTCCGCTGGCGGGTGAATACCAGTTCTTCAACCTGTTCCGCTACATTACCTTCCGCACGGGCGGGGCCACCATCACGGCGTTGCTGATCAGCCTGTTGTGCGGGCCGGCTATGATCCGCTGGCTGAAAGGGCATCAGGCAGAGGGTCAGCCGATCCGCGCTGACGGGCCGGAATCCCACCTTGTGACAAAAATTGGCACACCGACCATGGGCGGGCTGCTGATCCTTGGTGCCTTTGCCCTGTCAACGCTGCTGTGGATGCCGTTGTCGAACCCTTATCTGTGGCCGGTCCTCAGTGTCGCGCTGGCCTTTGGTGCTGTTGGCTCGGTTGATGACTGGATGAAGCTGCGCCGCCGTTCGCATCACGGCATGTCAGGCCGCATGAAGCTGGCTCTGCAGCTGCTGGTGGCCTTTGCGGTGACCATTGTGTTTGTGGAACTGTCACCAGCGCAACTGCGTTACGGCGTTGCTGTCCCGTTCCTGAAAGATACGCTGGTCCCGCTTGGTTTGATGTATGTCCCCTTTGCGATGCTGGTCATTGTAGGGGCATCGAATGCGGTAAACCTGACCGACGGTCTGGACGGGTTGGCCATTGTACCGGTGATGATTGTCGCCGCCTGTTTCGGGCTGATTGCCTATCTTGCGGGCAATGTGAACTTCTCCAGCTATCTGCAGATCAATTATGTGCCCGGCACTGGTGATCTGGCGGTGATGTGTGGCGCGTTGCTTGGTGCCGGCCTTGGTTTCCTGTGGTTCAACGCTCCGCCCGCCCGGGTGTTTATGGGTGATACCGGATCGCTGGCACTTGGCGGTGCTCTTGGTGCGATGTCTGTGGCCACCCGCCATGAACTGGTGCTGGCCATAACCGGCGGCCTGTTCGTTGTCGAGACGCTGTCAGTCATTCTGCAGGTTGCCTCTTTCAAGCTGACGGGCAAGCGCATCTTCCTGATGGCCCCGCTGCATCATCATTTCGAACGCAAGGGCTGGGCTGAGTCGACCATCGTGATCCGTTTCTGGATCATCGCGGTGGTACTTGCACTTGCCGGCCTTTCTTCTCTGAAACTGCGCTGAGGTCTGCTGTATCATGATGCTTCCACAATCCATGTCAGGACAGACGGTCGGGATCCTTGGTCTCGGCGTGTCAGGCATGGCGGCCGCGCGCGCGCTGGCCGGCGTGGGTGTGCATCTGTGGCTGCATGATGACAGCTGGTCAGAGACCGGCGCTCCAGCGGAAATTGATGTGCCAACCGCCGCACAGATCGCCGCCTGGCAGGATTGGCCCTGGGCCAGCCTCGATGCCATGGTGATCAGCCCCGGTATTCCGCATCATCTGCCTGCCCCGCATGGCGCTGCGGCGCGCGCAGCCGAGGCCGGCATTCCGGTCATCAGCGAAGTTGAGATTGCGTTGCGGGCGCGCCCGTCGGCACGCCTGATCGTGATCACCGGTACGAACGGCAAATCGACCACCACCGCACTGTTGGGGCATTGTCTTGCCAATGCTGGCATTCCGGTGGCCGTCGGCGGCAATATCGGCGATGCTGCCTGCAATCTGGATGATCCCGGTCCGGACGGGGTGATTGCCCTCGAGATGTCATCCTATCAGCTTGAAACAACACCGTCGCTGACCCCCGATATCGCTGTTCTGTTGAACATCACACCTGATCATCTTGACAGGCATGGCGGCTTGGACGGCTATGTGGCTGCAAAGGCCCGCGCAGTGACCGCACTGCCCGCGCACGGGCTTGCTGTCATTGGCAGCGGCGATGAACATGTCGTGAAACTGGCCGATGATCTGCGTGACGGGGCCGCCGCGCTTTCGGTTATCAGCCCCGAGATGGCACCGGCTGCGGTGCGTGACTGCGCCGCCCTTGCCGGTGATCACAATGCTGAAAATGCGGCTGCCGTTGCTGCCTGCCTGCAACATCTTGGATGCAGTGATGACGCGATTGCGGTCGGCGTTTCCAGCTTTGCCGGGCTGCCGCATCGCTTGCAACCTGTCGCCAATACCAGCCACCTGCAGTTCGTCAATGACAGCAAGGCAACAAACGGTGTGGCGGCGGCGCGCGCGCTGGCAGCCTTTGACAATATTTACTGGATCGCTGGCGGTCAGGCCAAAGATGATGGTCTGGGGGCCGCACTGGATGCCACAGATAAGGTGCGCCGCGCCTATCTGATCGGCGCTTCGGCACCGGCCTTTGCCGCCGCGCTTGACGGGCGCTGTGATGTAACAATGTGCGGCGATCTGAACACGGCCACCCATACCGCCTTTGCCGATGCCAGCGCTGATACAGGGTCTGCCAGCGTTGATAGCGCCACCATTCTGTTGTCACCGGCGGCAGCGTCATTCGATCAGTTTGCCAATTTTGCAGCACGCGGCAATGCCTTTGCCGAACTGGCGCGCCGTCTGGCAACACCTGCCGCCGCCCCAAAAGTCAGTCCGAAGGTCAGGGGTGGTGCGCATGCTTGACCGAACTGACAGATCGCTGGTTGGCGTGTGGTGGTGGACAGTTGACCGCTGGTTGCTGGCCAGCACTATCCTGTTGATGGTGATCGGTGCATTGCTGGTAATGGCGGCGGGTCCTGCTGTTGCCGCGAACATCCAGCTTGCCTCGCAGCATTTCGGTGTGCGTCAGGCAATCTATCTGCTGCCAGCCATTGGCGCGATGCTGTTTTTCTCGCTTCTTGAGCCGCGCCCGATCCGTGTGCTGGCGCTTTTGGGGCTGACCGGCACGATCATCCTGATGGTGATGGCCATACTTGTTGGCAGCGAGATCAAGGGCGCAACCCGCTGGATCACCATTGCCGGCATAAATCTTCAGCCCTCGGAATTTGCCAAGCCGTTCTTTGCCATTGTGTCGGCATGGTTGCTGACCTTGTGGCGCGAAGGACAGGATTTCCCCGGCTGGATCTATTCCGCTGTGCTGATGGCAATTATCGTCGGCATTCTGGTGCTGCAGCCTGATATCGGCATGACCTTCCTGATGGTTTTCACCTGGGGTTTCCAGATGTTTCTGGCCGGGCTGCCATTGTTGCTGGTGATCGGTGTTGTTGCGCTGGCCCCGCTGGGCCTGTGGCTTGCCTATATCAGTCTTGATCATGTTGAAAAGCGAATTGACCAGTTCTTCAATGGCGGGGCGTGGCAGGTTGAGCAGGCGCGCGATGCCTTTGCCCATGGCGGGCTGCTGGGTGTCGGCCCCGGGGACGGCACGGTCAAGCTGCATCTGCCTGATGCGCATTCCGATTTCATCTTTGCTGTCGCTGCCGAAGAATATGGGGCGCTGGCCTGTCTCAGCCTGTGCGGGCTTTACGGCTTTATCGTGCTGCGCGGTTTTGCTCGCACCATGTCGGACGAAGGCCTGTTTGCATTAATTGCCGGATCAAGCCTGCTGGCACAGTTCGGTGTGCAGGCCGCAATCCACATGGCCTCTTCGGCCGATCTGATCCCGACCAAGGGCATGACGCTGCCGCTGATCAGCTATGGCGGATCATCGCTTGTTGCCAGCGGCGTTACCATGGGGCTGATCCTGGCGCTGACACGCCGCCGCAAGCCTGTGGCCCTGCCCGGCCAGCGGCGTCATACACCGGCCAGCAGCAGCGCTGCGAGCCGCCCGCACCCCCTGACAAATGAGGGCATGTGATGGTTGCGGCACACACAAACCAGATTACCGAAAGGCCCCAGATTGCCCAAAGGCCCCAGATTGCCCAAAGGCCCCAGATTGCCCAAAGGCCACTGATAGCCCAAAGGCCACTGATAGCATTGGCCGCCGGCGGCACTGGCGGACATGTATTCCCGGCACTGGCTGTTGCCGAAGCGCTGCAACGCGGCGGCTTTGACACGCTGATGCTGACCGACCGTCGCGGGGCCCGGCTGATGCCGCCCGCCGGCCATATCACGCTTCCGGCAGGATCACCCTTTCAGACTGGCCTGTTGCGCCGGATGCGGGCAGTTGGCGCGCTGGCAGCCGGTACATTTGCGGCGCTGGCGATTATGATCCGGCGCAGGCCCCGTGTGATGATCGGTTTTGGCGGTTATCCGGCCTTTGCTCCGTTACTGGCGGCCCGCCTGCTTGGCACCCCGTCATTGCTGCATGAGCAGAACGCCTTTCTGGGCCGCGCCAACCGGCTGCTAGCACGCTGGACCGGCAACCTTGCGATCAGCTGGGATGGCACAATCAATGTGCCACCGGCGGTGACCACACGCACCCTTGGTATGCCGGTACGCGCCACCTTCTTTGACAGCCCTGCCCTCGCTGAAAAGGCCCTCATCGATAAGACTGATAACTGCCTCACCCTTACGGTGATTGGCGGATCGCTTGGCGCCGGTATCTTTGCAGACCTTGTCCCCGATGCCATCAGCCGCCTTGATGCGCCGCTGCGCCGCCGCCTGACAGTGACCCAGCAGTGCCGGGCAGAACAGCAGACAACCCTTCTTGCCCGCTATGCCGGCATGGATATCAGCGCCGATATCCGTCCGTTCTTTGATGACATGCCTGTCATTCTGGCCAACAGCCATCTGGTGATCAGCCGTGCTGGTGCATCATCCGTGGCCGAACTTGCCGCTGCGGGCCGGCCCGCCCTTCTGGTGCCCTTTGCCGGTGCGATGGATGATCATCAGACCAAAAACGCCAAGCAGCTTGAATCTGTTGGTGGCGGGCAGTGCCTTGCCGAAGCGGAACTGACAGCAGAAAAGCTGGCCGCGCATCTTTCCGCCATGCTGCAGGATCCGGCACGCCTGGCCGCTATGGGCAAGGCAGCGCGCAATCTTGCCGCCGCCAGCGCCGCCGCAGACATCGCCGACTGGGCCATTGAATTGGGGGGCGTGGGCGCATGAGCGAACTTCCCCTTTCCATCGGCACCCTGCATTTCACCGGTATCGGCGGCATCGGCATGAGCGGCATCGCCGAGATTCTGTTTGAGCTTGGCTATCAGGTACAGGGCAGCGATGTTGCTGAAAATGCCAATGTGCGGCGTCTGCGCGACAAGGGTATTCCGGTGACCTGCGGACAGAAGGCCGAAAATATAGATGATGCCTCGATTGTGGTTATTTCGACCGCGATCAAGCCGGACAATCCGGAATTGCTGGCCGCGCGCGAACGCTTTCTGCCGATCGTGCACCGCGCCGAAATGCTGGGTGAACTGATGCGGCTGCGCTGGTCGGTTGCCGTTGCCGGTACACATGGCAAGACAACCACCACATCATTGATTGCAACGCTGCTGGATTCCGCCCGTATCGATCCGACCGTGATCAATGGCGGCATCATCACCGGCTGGGGCAGCAATGCCCGCCTTGGCAAGGGACAGTGGATGGTTGTCGAGGCAGACGAAAGTGACGGGTCATTTTCCAAGCTGAACCCCACTGTTGCCGTCGTTACAAACATTGATCCCGAACATCTCGACCATCACGGCACCTATGAGGCGCTGGAGGCGGCCTTCTTCAATTTCGTCGCTGCCATCCCGTTTTACGGCTTTGCGACATTGTGTATCGACCATCCCTCGGTGCAGCGCCTGATGGCTGGCATCAAGGACCGGCGAATCATCACCTATGGTCTGTCGGCAAATGCTGATGTGCGTGCTGTGAATATGCGGCACGAAGGGTCGGCCATGCTGTTTGATGTGATCCTGTCCGAGCGCACCGCCGGCAACACTGGCATCATATCTGATCTGCGCTTCCCGATGCTTGGCGAACACAATGTCCAGAACTGCCTGGCGGCCATTGCTGTGGCGATGGAAATGGGCATGACGCCAGACGAAATCACCACCGCGCTTGCCGGATTTGGCGGGGTGGGCCGCCGCTTCGAAACCAAAGGTGTCAGCGGCGGCGTGACAGTGATTGATGATTACGGCCACCACCCTGTCGAAATTCGCGCTGCCTTGCAGGCTGGCCGGATGCTGTGCGGCACCAACAAGCTTGTCGCCGTGGTTCAGCCGCACCGGTACAGCCGCCTTGCCGATCTGTTCGATGATTTCTGCGCCTGCTTCAATGATGCGGATGAAGTGCTGGTTGCCGATGTTTATGCCGCTGGTGAGGCCCCGATTGACGGGATCGACAAGAATGCGCTGGTGACCGGTCTGCGTGACCGCGGGCATCGTGGGCCGGCACCGCTGGAATCGCGTGAAGATCTGGCACGGGAAATTCTGCAGCGCACGGAGAATGGCGATCTTGTGATGTGCCTCGGTGCTGGTGATATCACCAGCTGGGCGGCTGCGCTTGCCAACGAAATGGACATATTGCGCGGAGGGGCATCATGACGCTGGTCAACCGTCTTCCCGCTGTTCGCGGCACCTATGCCGATGCTGTCGATATGTCGCGCCACACATGGTTTGGTGTTGGCGGGCCAGCTGACGTGGTGTTCTGCCCGCGCGATGCCGATGATCTGGCGCAGTTCCTTGCCGGATGCCCGGCCGACATTCCCCTGCTGCCAGTTGGTGCGGGCTCGAACCTTCTGGTGCGTGATGGCGGCGTTGCCGGTGTTGTCATCCGGCTGAATGAATTCATGACCTCGGTATCGCATGACGGTACCACCGTGACCGCTGATGCAGGCGCGAGCGACGCGGATGTTGCGCGCTATGCCGCGCGGGAAGGTCTTGCCGGCCTTGAATTCCTGATCGGTATTCCGGGCACCATTGGCGGCGGCCTGCGGATGAACGCCGGTGCTTACGGCAGTGAATTCCGTGACGTCACACTGCGCGCCTACGGTCTCGACCGGCAGGGCAACGCTGTCAGTGCCACACCAGATAAAATGGGCATGGCCTACCGGCACAGTGATGCGCCGGCAGACTGGATTTTCACCCATGCCACGCTTTCCGCTGTCAGCGGCGCGCCCGATGCCATCAAGGCCAGGATGAAAGAGATCATCGCCAGCCGCGGTGATGCGCAGCCGCGCGGTGTGCGCACCGGCGGCAGCACCTTCGCCAATCCGCCCGGTGGCAAAGCCTGGCAGGAAATCGATGCTGCCGGGTGCCGCGGCATGGTCATTGGCGGCGCACAGGTATCCGAAAAACACTGCAACTTCCTGATCAATACCGGTACTGCCAACGCCCATGATCTGGAAACATTGGGCGAAGCGGTGCGTGGCCGCGTTCAGGAACATGGGGGCCCGTCCCTGCGCTGGGAAATCCGTCGTGTCGGCCGCCTTGCAGATGGCCGCCGCATCATCGCCGCGCAACCAGAGACAACTCAACCAGAGGGGAATGGCGCATGACTGGCGAGCGCGTGGCCGTCCTGATGGGGGGCTGGACATCCGAAGCACCGGTCAGCCGGGTCACCGCCAGCTTTTGTGGACAGGCGGCGCGCAACGCCGGCTGGGATGCTGTCGAGATCGAGGTTGAACGAAATATTGCCGCCGTGCTGGCCGACATGAAGCCGGCCCGCGTCTTCAATGCACTGCATGGTCAGGTCGGCGAGGATGGCAACATCCAGGGGCTGCTGAACATCATGAACATCCCCTACACGCATAGCGGCGTGCTGGCGTCGGCAATGGCGATGGACAAGCTGCGTGCGAAAAATGCACTGGCAGAGGTCGGCATCAATGTCCCGCCAACGCTGCCTCTGGTCGAAGACAGCCATGTCTATCCGGCAGATTACAACGGCGCGCATGTGATCAAGCCACGCGCCGACGGGTCCAGCATCGGCGTGGTGATTGTGCAGGAAGGCAACAATGCGGCCCCGGCGCGCAGCCACTGGAAGCTGGAAACCGAATTGATTGCTGAACCCTATATCCCCGGCCTTGAACTGACCGTGGCGGTTCTTGATGGCACAGCCCTGTGCGTGACCGAAATCCGCCCAAAGATCGATTTCTATGATTTTGATGCAAAATATGCGGCTGGCGGGTCTGAGCATATTCTGCCGGCCGACATCCCGCAGGACGTCACCCTGACCGCCTGCGACTGGGCCGAGCGCGCCTACCGCCATCTTGGCTGCCGCGGTGTGATTCGCGCCGATTATCGTTGGGACAAGAACAAAAACGCGCTGTTCATGCTGGAAATCAACACCCAGCCCGGCATGACCGCCACCTCGCTCGTGCCTGAACAGGCCCGCTATGTCGGCCTGTCCGGCGAAGAGCTGGTGAACCACCTTCTGGAGACTGCGCAATGCGACGACTGATGCGATTCATCCGCGCACGCAGCGACAACGCATCGGCAGCTGATAGCAGCCAGACGCAGCGCCGCCTTCCTGGCTGGCGGGCAATTGCCGCCACGGTGATGGTGGTCCTTCTGGCCGGCGGCGGTATCGGCGTTTATCTCGAACGCGGCCACCTCGCCGACATTCTTGTCGCCACCTCGGCAGATGCCGGCCTGAAGCTGGAACATATCGAGGTCTATGGCCGCACGCACACGCCGAAAGATGTATTGCTTGCCGCCAGCGAACTGACCCTTGGCGAACCGATGCTGAGCATCTCGCTTCCTGACCTGCATGCCCGTCTGTCCACCATCGGCTGGATTGAGGATATCGCTATCGAGCGCGAGATGCCGTCAACCATCCGCTTGTTGCTGACCGAACGCCTTCCGATGGCGTTGCTGCAGACTGTCGATGGCCACCGGGTCATCGATGCCAGCGGCACCATCATCACCGGCGCTGACCCGTCGGCCTTCAGCCATCTGACCGTGGTGGCTGGCAAACAGGCTGCCGGCAAGGTGGCCCCAATCCTGAATATCTTGCGCACCGAGCCTGAGCTTTATGCCGAGGTCTGGGCCGTCACCTTCCAGTCAGAACGGCGGTGGGATGTGCATCTGCGCAGCGGCATTCGTGTGCGCCTGCCGGAAGGCGATCCGCGCACCGCCTGGTCACGGCTTGCCATGATCGACCATTCCAAGCGCATTACCGATCGTGATCTTGCTGTGATCGACATGCGCGTGCCCGACCAGATGATCGTCGAACCGAACATTCCGGTTCGCGGAAAGGGGAGCAAGACATGAAGTTGCGCCGCGCCCGTCACAGCCGCCGGCCATTCGGCATTCTCGATATCGGCAGTTCAAAAATTTGCTGCATGATCGGCGAGCATGACAAGAATGGCGGGGTTCGCCTTCTCGGACAGGGAACGCATGCCTCGGGCGGCATTCGTGCCGGAGAGGTCACGGCACTTGCCGCTCTCAGCGATGCTATCGGCAATGCTGTGCAGACGGCCGAGCGCGCCGCCGGCGTTTCGATGAATGCCGTCAGTGTAGTGCTGGCTGGTGGCAGCCCGCGCTCCAGCTTCCGCACGCAGGCCATCACCATGTCTGACAGCACTGTCAGCCGACGCGATGTGCGCCGCCTTCTCGACCGGTCCGGTGCGCAGGAAATTGATAGCGCGCTGCAGCTCATGCAGCTTCATCCGCTGCATTACAGCCTTGATGACATCCGCGGCATTTCCGATCCGGTTGGCATGCGCGGACGTGAACTGACCGTTGATTTCCTGACTGTCGTGGCAAACCGTACCCATCTTGCCAACATCATCGAGGCACTGGCCCAGAACCATCTTGGTGTGGAACGGTTTATCCATGCCGGGTACGCAGCAGGGCTGGCCTGTCTTGGCAATGAAGAACGCGAAGTTGGCAGCACCGTCATCGACCTGGGTGGCGGCACCTCTTCAGCAGCGATCTTCATGGATGGCAAGCTGATCTATATCGACACTGTGCCGGTTGGCGGCCAGCATGTATCGACCGATATCGCCCGTATTCTGTCAACACCACTGGCCACAGCCGAACGGTTGAAGGCAGTTCATGGTGCCATCACCCCGATCGATACCATGGCGGCAGCCCCCTCGCCGGTGCGCGAAGCCCTGAAAATGGGTCATTCGGACAATATCATGCTGCCCGGCGTCGGCGATCACATCGAGGTCGATGGCAAGATGATCGACCGCAGCCTGCTCAGCGCCGTCATCCGCCCACGCGTTGAGGAAATCATCGAACTTCTGACCGACAGGATGCGGGCCGTGCGCATGGATTACGCCGCCGGCAACCGCTTTGTCCTGACCGGCGGTGGCAGCCAGATGACCGGCATTGCCGATTTTTGCGCCCAGGTCGCAGGCAAGAGCGTCGGTATCGGCGAGCCAGCCAGTATCGGCAATTTGCCAACCGAAGAGACCAGCCGGTCCAGCGCTGCTGCTATCGGCGCCCTTATTCACGTCAGCCGTCTGACCGAGGACGACCCGGCCGAACGTCAGACAAGGACCCTGCCCCATGGCCCGATCGAACGATTGGGCGCGTGGTTCCGGGACAATATCTGAGAAAGGAGCATCCAAAATGCAGCCTTGTACATTGACGCATCCGCTTGCCGCTCCATCGGCCGGCCTTGACGTCAGACACATCAATTTCGCTCGCGGGGCCGTCGGGCCATTCCAGCGCCCGCACCCAACTGCTGCCGCGCCCTTGAGCGTTTCGGTACCGGCAGCCCCATGGTCAACCATCACAAAAGGGAGACTCGCATGACCATCAACCTCTCCGTTCCGCAAACCATGCAGGAACTGCGCCCACGTATCACCGTAGTCGGTGTTGGCGGGGCTGGCGGCAATGCCGTCAACAACATGATCAATGCTGATCTGGATGGCGTCGACTTTCTGGTCGCCAACACAGACGGTCAGGCACTGGCGCATTCACTCGCCGGTCGCAAGATTCAGCTTGGTACAGCCATAACCCAGGGTCTTGGTGCCGGATCGCAACCGGATGTCGGACGCGCCGCTGCCGAGGAAAGCATGGAAGCCGTGATGGGCGAACTTGCTGATTGCAACATGGTGTTCATTACCGCCGGTATGGGTGGCGGCACTGGCACCGGGGCTGCCCCGGTTATTGCCCGTGCAGCCCGCGAACGCGGCATCCTGACTGTCGGTGTTGTCACCAAGCCCTTTGACTTTGAGGGGCAGCGCCGGATGGCGCAGGCCGAAGCCGGTATCGAAGAGATGCAGGCCTATGTTGACACGCTGATCGTCATTCCGAACCAGAACCTGTTCCGGCTGGCGAATGAGCGGACCACCTTTGCTGATGCGTTCCACATCGCCGATACCGTGTTGCACCAGGGTGTTGCCGGTGTCACCGATCTGATGATCAAGCCCGGCCAGATCAATCTCGACTTCGCCGACATTCGTGCGGTAATGAGCGAGATGGGCAAGGCCATGATGGGCACTGGCGAGGCATCGGGCGAAAGCCGGGCCACGCAGGCTGCTGAAGCAGCGATCAATAACCCGCTGCTGGACGACATCACCATGCAGGGTGCGCGCGCCGTATTGATCAACGTCACCGGCGGTCTTGATATGACCCTGTTCGAGGTTGATGAAGCCGCCAACCGGGTCCGCCGCGAGGTTGACAGCGAGGCCGTGATCATCTTCGGGTCCACCTTTGATGAAAAGCTGGAAGGTGTGATGCGGGTGTCCATTGTTGCCACCGGCATTGAAGCCGTTGCAGGCGCGGGTGCACGCCCGATGCCGTCACCGGCAACCTTGTCATCATCCGGCAACGTGTCGCGTACATCGACCATCATCTCGCCTGCCGCTGCTTCACCCGTTGGCACATCAGCTACAGATGCTGCCAAGCCATCGGTTGTTACTGCCGACACAAACGTGACTGCAAAGCCGACAGAAAGCGCCAGTGATAATGGCGCGGATAATAATGCTGATGGGGACAGCGACAGCGATGATATTGCATCGAGTGCATCCAGAACGCTGCCAACAATGCCGGCCATGCCGTCTGCTCCCACTGCGTCAGCTGATGACAGGGTCGAGACAAAAGCAGATGCCGACATGACGACTGCATCAGCACCCGAGCCGATCCGCAGTGCTGGCAGCATCGATGGCAATGCGCCCTACGAGCCGGGGTTTGTTGCCACGAAGAAGACCTCGCGTCTGGCCTTCCTGTCGACCGGCAAGCCGGCACCACGTACACCTGCTCCGGCAGACGCGGCTATGCCGATATTCTCGGACAAGCCGACAGCTGCACCTGACGGGTCTGCAAACAGTAGCGATGCCACTACAGATGCCACTAAAGATGCCACTAAAGATGACAGGCAGATGTCGCTGGATGAAGCCATCACGCGCGAACGTGCGGCAGCAAGCCTTGCCACCAACCTTGGTGCATCAGCCAGCACGTCGGAGGCTGCGCCCGCAGCAATCAGCGCGCCGGAAGCACCTGTCAGCAAACCCGCAACAGCATCGATGGTCGGTGACAGCCCTGCAGATGTCGCTACGGCGCGTCGTGAGGCCTTTGTACCGCCAGCACCAGCCCCGCTTCCCGAAGCTGAGTCTGTGCCGGCAACAAATGTCGGTCGCACAAGCCTGATCAACAAGATTTCGGGCCTGTGGACCAGCAAGTCGCAGGTTGAGGCTGATACAGATCGGCGCGAGCCGGCAGTGGAGACATCCGCTCCGGTCGACAATACTCCGTCGATCCTTGACCTGCCGCGGGCTGACGCCATTACGCATCTGGCCGAACCAAAGCCGAAGCCGTCGCTTGAAACCGCAGGGGATGATCTGGAGATTCCGGCATTCCTGCGTCGCCAGGCCAACTGACGAACCCCGTCATAGCGACAAAACAACAAAAACAGGACCTCGCACCGGGATGCGGGGTCCTTCTTTTTTTGCCCCTTTATGATCGGTTTTGACTATGCGGCATGTCGCTGAAAAATGTGCCATATAACAGCGCTGATCATTGTAACAAGCGGTAACTAAACGTGATTTGTGGCTGGTGTTGTCTGTGTCTAGTGTGTAAGCCGGAACAAACGGGGTCGTTCAGCACAACTCCGAAATCGACTAACCCGAATTCGACCAACCCCAAGATGGCTAACCCCAAGGCGGCTAACCCGAATTCGATTAAACGGCATAACAGACTTCGCAGGCACTAAACTTTCAGGCGGGAACATGTTCAGCGATCAACCGATGCAGACTACGGTCCGTGATGTCGTCACCTTTGACGGTATCGGACTGCATTCAGGACGCTTTGTCCATCTCGCAGTATACCCGGCGCCAGCCAATACCGGCATCCAGTTCAAGCGTATTGATGTCACTGAAAACCGCCAGACGATTGCCGCCCACCCCGACAATGTCAGAAAAGCCCGCCTGTGCACGCGCATCGAAAATGCTGACGGTGTCAGGCTGGAGACAGTCGAACATCTGATGGCTGCCTTTGCGGGCCTTGGTGTTGACAACGCTCTTGTCACGATCGACAGCGGTGAGGCACCGATCCTTGATGGCAGCAGCCTGCCATTCGTAAGCGCATTGATGCAAGCTGGCCTGGCCACGCTGCCAGTGCGCCGCCGTACAATGGTGATCACGGATACGGTGCGCGTTGAGCATGCTGGTGGCTGGGCGATGATTGAGCCGTGTGACCGGCTGGAAATTGATGCCGAGATTGATTTTGAAGATCCGGCAATCGGTCGTCAGCGCTTTCACTATATTCATGGCGATGGCCAGTTCGAAACACAGCTTGCAGCCGCACGCACCTTTTGCCAGATGCGTGACGTGGCCGCGATGCAGAATGCCGGGCTTGCGCTTGGCGGATCGCTCGACAACGCCGTTGTCGTTGAAAACGGGCGCATCCTGAATGATACCGGTCTGCGGATGAAGCATGAATTTGTGCGCCACAAGATTCTTGATTGCCTTGGCGATCTGTATCTTCTGGGCATGATGCTGCGCGGCAAGGTTACGGCCTCACGCCCTGGCCACGCTATCTGCGCTGATCTGATCACCACCTTGTGGGATGCCACTGAATCCTACCGGATCGTCGAAGAAGGCGCTCTTGTCGGACATTCAGACGGGTACGCCCTTCCCGAGGTTGCAGCAGCAGCAGCTGTCTGACTGGTCAGCCCTCCTCCACCCTCGAGGATCGAACCTGATTTCGGCGCAGATTTCAGTCAACGCAACTCGGCCTTTTCAGGTGGCCCCCGAGTGGTTATTGTGGGCTCTCGCTGAACGCCTTCCGGAGATGCCCCGTGGCCAACCCTTTGATCCCAGTGATTGCCTCTGCCGTGTTGATCGGGCTTGCTGCCTGTTCAACGCCGGACATACCGGAACAGGTCGAACGCCCGGCCAATGAGTTGTATGACGAGGCGCTGCAGCTTGCAAAATCGGGTGAGCCTGACAAGGCAGCACCAAAATTCGAGGAAGTTGAACGCCAGCATCCCTATTCCGATCTCGCCGTGCGCGCGCAGATCATGGCGGCCTGGTCCTTCTATCAGAGCAATGATTATCCGCGCGCTGTCGCCTCGCTGGAGCGCTTCATCGAACTGAACCCGGCCGACCCGATGGTTGAATATGCGCATTATCTGCGCGCGCTCAGCTATTACGAGCAGATCGTGAATGTTGAACGTGATGCCGAAATGACGATGCTGGCGCTGAATGCCTTTGAAGACCTGCTGCGTCGCTTTCCTGATGGCGAATATGGCCGTGATGCACAGCTGAAGGCCGATCTTGCGCGGTCACATCTTGCTGGCAAGGAAATGGCCGTTGGCAGGTTTTATGCTGAACGCGGTTATCACGCCGCTGCCCTGCGCCGCTTTGAAAAAGTTGTCGCCAGCTATCAGACGACAAATCAGGTGCCCGAGGCACTATACCGCATGGTTGAGGTTTATCTTGCCCTCGGACTTGTTGACGAGGCTGACCGCGTCGGATCTGTGGCGGTCTACAACTATCCTGATTCCTTCTGGACGAAAGAGCTGCTTGCCCTGGCCCAAGACCCGTCACGCAAGCTGCCGAAAGGCATGTTCGAACGGGCCATTGATTCCGTTGCCGGACTGTTCGACCGAGAGTGATGCTGCACAGCCTTAGCGTTTCAAACATTGTCCTGATCGAACGCCTGACCCTGACCTTCGATACCGGCCTGACTGTGCTGACCGGTGAAACCGGGGCCGGCAAGTCCATTCTGCTTGATGCGCTGGGCCTTGCGCTTGGCAGCCGGGCAGATTTCCGTCTGATCCGCGAAGGGGCTGACAGCGCGCAGGTGGCCGCCAGCTTTCATGTCGACCCGTCACACCCGGTCTGGATACGCCTCGCCGAGGCAGAAATTCCGGTTGATGACACGCTGATCCTGCGCCGTCGCCTGAAGGCTGATGGCAAATCATCAGCCAGCATCAATGATGTGCCAGTATCGGCAACGCTGTTGCGGGAAGCAGGTGACAGGCTTGTCGAAATTCAGGGCCAATTTGAAGGTCGCGGCCTGCTGGATGTGGCAACGCATGTCACCTTGCTGGACCGCGCGGCAGCGCATGACGATATTCTGGAAAAGCTGGCCACCGGCTGGAACAGCTGGCTGCAGGCGCAGCGCAATCTGGCGCAGGCCAAGCGCGATCTGGAAAAGGCGCGGGCCGAAGAAGAATGGCTGCGTGATGCTGTGGAACAGCTTGATCTTCTGGCCCCGCAACATGGTGAGGAAGACGAATTGTCAGCCGAGCGTGAACGCCTTGCCAATGTCGGGCGTATTGGCGAAAGCCTGGCAACTGCGGATGAAGCCGCCTTTGGCGATGCCGGCGCGCAGTCAATGCTTGGCCGTGCCCGCGCCGCCCTTGAAAAGGCCGCGCCGCTGTCTGGCGGTCTTCTGGATGAGGCACAGGCCGCGCTTGAACGTGCTGATGCCGAACTTGCCGAAGCCAGCGCCGCGATCAGCGGTGCCGGTCATGCGCTGGAAAGCGATCCGGCGCGCCTGCAGGCGGTGGATGACAGGCTGCATGAATTGCGCCAGCAGGCCCGCAAGCATGATTGCAACCCGGATGATCTGTCTGACGTGCACGCACGCCTTGCCGCCAATCTTGCGGGCATCGAGGATTCAGCAGGCGCGCTGGCCGGCCTTGCCGACAATGAACGCCAATGGCGCGATTACTATCGCCAGGTGGCCGATGTGGTGGCTGCCAACCGGGCGCGTGCCGCGGCGCGACTTGATATGGCGGTTGGTGCTGAATTACCGCCGCTGAAGCTTGATGGCGCCACTTTTACAACCCGGATCACCGACCTGCCGCCCGAACAGTTCGGGCCACTTGGCACCCAGCAGGTGCGCTTTGAGGCCAGCACCAACAAGGGCATGAAGGCTGGCCCGATTGACCGCATTGCATCCGGCGGAGAACTGGCGCGTTTCCTGCTGGCCCTAAAAGTATCGCTGGAAGATGATGCCACCGGCCGCACCCTGATCTTTGACGAGGTTGATTCAGGCGTTGGCGGCGCAGTTGCCGCGGCGGTGGGTGAACGCCTGTCGCGCCTTGGCACCGCAACACAGACGCTGGTGGTCACCCATTCACCGCAGGTTGCTGCCAAGGGCGACCATCATATGCGGATTGCCAAGACCGCCACAGATGATGGCGTGATCAGCGGCACCGAACCGCTGGACAAGGATGCCCGCACCGAGGAGATTGCCCGCATGCTGGCGGGCGAACAGATCACGGCGGAGGCCCGCGCCGCCGCACTGGCGTTGCTGCAGAACCGGATGGGCTGACATGTCTGGTGATCACGACAAGGACCTGTCAGGACTGCGCCCCGGCACCGCCTCTCCAGCCACGATGACAACAGATGAAGCAGCCGCCGAACTGGCCAGCCTGGCGGAAGCGATCGCCTTTCATGATCAACGCTATCACGGCGATGATGCGCCAGTTGTCACCGATGCCGATTATGATGCGTTGGTGGCCCGCAATGGTGAACTGGAAGCCGTTTTCCCCGCCCTTGTGCGTTCTGACAGCCCCAGCCTGCGCGTCGGCACACCAGCCGCCGACGGTTTTGGCAAGATACGTCATGCTCGCCCGATGCTGTCACTGAATAACGGGTTTACTGACGAAGATATTATCGATTTTGGTACCCGTATCCGGCGGTTTCTGTCTCTGGGTGAGGATGACGAGCTGGCCTTCACTGCAGAACCGAAGATCGATGGCCTGTCGTTGTCACTGCGCTATGAGAAGGGCCGCCTGACACAGGCCGCAACCCGCGGGGACGGTACCGAAGGTGAAGATGTAACGGCAAATGTTCGGGGCGTGTCTGCCATTCCCGCCACCCTCGCTGGCAGCCCGCCTGACATTCTTGAGGTGCGGGGCGAGCTGTATATGGACAGGCGGGATTTTATCGCCCTCAACGCAGCGCAAAAACAGGCTGACGGCAAGATTTTTGCCAACCCGCGCAATGCGGCGGCCGGATCGCTGCGGCAAAAGGATGCCAGCGTGACAGCGTCGCGCAATCTGCAGTTCTTTGCATACGCGCTGGGTGAGGTCAGTACCCCGCTTGCCAGCACCCATGCTGACAGCCTTGCCGCCCTGAAATCATTTGGTTTCAGCGTCAATGAGCTGTCCACCCGTTGCACTGACAGCGACGCGCTGCTGGCACATTATGCAAAAATTGGCAGCCAGCGTGCTGATCTCGGCTATGATATCGACGGCGTGGTCTACAAGGTTGACCGCCATGATTATCAGGAGCGGCTCGGCCAGGTGGCGCGGGCTCCGCGCTGGGCGCTGGCGCATAAATTCCCGGCAGAACAGGCGGAAACCGTGCTGAATGCCATCGACATTCAGGTTGGGCGCACGGGTGCGCTGACCCCGGTGGCGCGCCTTGCCCCGGTCACTGTTGGCGGTGTTGTTGTCTCCAACGCCACCCTGCATAACGAGGATGAAATTCGCCGCAAGGATATCCGCGTTGGTGACCGCGTCGTCATTCAGCGCGCCGGTGATGTGATCCCGCAGGTGGTGCGGGTGCTGACCGAAATGCGCCAGCCTGACAGTGCTGAGTTTGTCTTTCCCGACAGCTGTCCGGAATGTCATGCCCCGGCCATTCGCCCCGAGGGCGAGGCCGTGCGGCGCTGCACCAATGCGCTGGACTGTCCGGCACAGCGTCTTGAATGGCTGAAACATTTCGTGTCGCGTGATGCCTTTGACATTGAAGGACTTGGCGCACGCCAGATCGACCAGTTTGTGACGCTTGGCTGGGTATCACGGCCTGCCGATATCTTCCGGCTTGCTGCGCGGCGTGATGATATGGCGGGGCTGGACGGTTACGGCGATATCTCGATCAACAATCTGCTGGCCGCGATCGAAGCCCGGCGCAGCATCGGTTTTGAACGTGTGATCTTTGCCCTCGGCATTCGCCAGATCGGCCAGGCAACCGCCCGCCTTCTGGCCCTGCATTACGAAACGCCCGATGCGCTGATGGCCGCCACCGCTCCCGATGCAGACAAGGACACCAGCGCGGCAGAGCTGGTTGAGATCGATCAGATTGGTGACTCGATGGTGGCCGATTTCATGGGTTTCTTTACGCGTGAGGGCAACCGCGATGCGGTCAGCGACCTGTTTGCGCAGATCAGCATCATCCCGCCCGAACGTCCGGCTGATGACAGTCCGGTCAGCGGCAAAACCATTGTCTTTACCGGCACCCTGACCGGCATGTCGCGCGCCGAAGCAAAGGCGCGTGCCGAAGGGCTGGGTGCAAAAGTGTCCGGTTCGGTGTCAGCCAAGACCAATTTTCTGGTTGCCGGTGCCGATGCCGGATCAAAAGCGCGCAAGGCAGCCGCGCTGGGGGTAACCGTCCTCAGCGAAGAGGAATGGCTGACAATGATCGGTCGCAATTAGCCCGTAACCGATAGGCTTGACCTATCACGGCCGGATCTTCCTAAACCGGTGCGCAGGCAGCGGTCAGCCAGTCAAGGCATGCCGTCTCACCGGCCAGTTCAGGGGCCAGCTTTTCCATAACCTCGGCATGATAGGCGTTCAGCCAGTCACGCTCAGTTGGAAGCAGCAGGTCCGCATCGATCAGATCACGGTCGATCGGGCAGAGCGTCACGGTTTCAAACCCGCTGAACCCCTTGTCATCGGGCGCAGTGACAATCACCAGCGTTTCCGTGCGGATTCCCCAGGCACCTGCCTGATAGCAGCCAGGCTCATTCGACAGCAACATGCCGGGCAACAACGCCTCGGTGCCACGCTTGGAAATGCTGGCAGGCCCCTCATGCACCTGCAGCACATGCCCTACCCCGTGGCCGGTGCCATGTGCATAATCCAGTCCAAGTGACCACATCGGCGCACGGGCCAGCGAATCAATCTGCTGGCCTGTTGTACCCGCTGGAAACCGGGCCAGCGCAACAGCGATATGGGCGCGCAGCACAGCTGTAAAGGCGCACCGCATCTGGGCATCGGGCGTGCCGATCGCAACGGTGCGGGTGATGTCTGTCGTGCCGTCATTATAATGCGCGCCTGAATCCACCAGCAGCAGGCTGTCTGTCTGCAGCACACTGTCCTGCCCGGCGATGGCCCGGTAATGGACAATCGCACCGTTCGGGCCGCTGCCGCAGATGGTATCAAAACTTGATGCAATGAAATGCGGGCTGGCCTTGCGCAACGACAGCAGATGCGCGGCGATATCAGATTCCGCCATTCCGTTGCCGCCGCCCACCGACAACCAGTGCAGAAAGCGCACCATCACCGCGCCATCCTCAATATGGGCGCGGCGCGTTCCGGCACATTCAGCCGAATTCTTTTGCGCCTTCATCACGGTAACCGGGCAAGCAGCCTCAACCAGCTTCGCCCCACAGGCGGCAAGCGGCGCATACAGCGCTTGCGGCAGGCTGGCTGGTTCAAACTGGATGACCGCACCTTCCCCATATCCGGCGCGCGGGTCAATCAGCGCATCAAATTGTTCCAGCGCGACAATCGCCGCCTCATTCGCCAGATCGCCTTCCATCACCGGCGCGAGGCTGGCGACATCTCCCAGGATCAGCAGCCCGTTTTCCCGGTGATACAGGGCAAACACCAGATTGACCGGCGTATTGGCCAGATCATTGCCGCGGATATTGACCAGCCAGTTCACCGCATCAACACGGCTGATCACCACGGCATCAGCGCCGCTATCTGCCAGCTTTTTGTCCAGAACAGCCAGTTTTTCGGCCATCGTCTGACCTGCCACACGGTCCGGCATGCGAAACGGACGGGCGGCACCGCGCTGTGGACGACCAGTGCCCCACACCGCATCTATCGGGTTTTCAGACTGCGCAAGAAGTGTGGCACCGGCCTGACGGCAGGCTTTTTCCAGACGCTTGTATCCGGCAACCGTTACCAATGACGGATCGACCCCGATACGCCTTCCATCTGCGCCGGCCTCGGTCAGCCAGCTGGCCAGACTTGCCTCGGGCAGGGTATGTGTCGACCAGACCGCCGGGTCGGACTGGTTCGCCATCTGCAATGTATAGCGACCATCACTGAACAGCGCTGCCGCATCATCAAGGATCACGCCATAACCGGCCGATCCTGTAAACCCGCTGATAAAGGCAAGCCGCTCTTCGCTTGGTGGCACCTCTTCACCCTGAAACATGTCTTCACGGCCAACATACCAGCCATCCAGCCCGGCATTCTTGATGGCGGCACGAAGGCTTTGCATACGCGCAGCAGTAGCGGTCATCTTGAACTCTCTTGAATCATTTATGGTTCTGTCTACGAGCCTTTCGGGTGACTCTTTGCATAAGTGGTCAGCTTGCCACAGACGGTAAATAGCACCAAGTGGCTCGGACATGCCTGCATCTGCGCGTCTATGGACTATCTAAGCGCGCATGATCAGGGTGGTCCAGTCCCCGATGACCAGCCGCCGCGCGCGCCGCGCACCATGCGCCGCAAAGCGTGCCTCAACCATATCTGCCTGTTCATTCAGGATGCCCGACAGGATAATCCATCCCGCAGCGGCCGTACTGGCCACAAGATCGCGCGCCATGCCGCATAATGGTCCGGCCAGAATATTGGCAAACACCAGATCATAGGGCCCAGCGCCACGCACCGACGGCGCATCAAAGCCGGTCGATACCACACAGCGCATACGGTGGCGCGCAATGCCGTTGATCCGCCGGTTTTCAACCGCCGTCCGCACTGCCACCGGATCATTGTCGGCAGCAATCACCGTGCTTGCCGGGCGGGCACGCAACGCGCCAAGACCAAGGATGGCCGACCCGCACCCCATATCGAGCACGCGCCAGCGCGACTTGCGATATGTCCTGAAAATAGTTTCTGCAGCGCGCAAACACCCTTCGGTCGTCGGATGGGTGCCCGACCCGAACGCCTGCGCAGCCTCAACCAGCAACGGCCAGCTTGCTGCCGGCCTGCGGCGCGTCACATGGCTGCCATAGACCCAGAAGCGGCCAATATGGCGCGGCGGAAAGGCGGCGCGGTTCTCGGCCAGCCAGTCACGATGTGCCAGCGCCTCAACGCTGACCGTCACGGCCGGCAAGCCCAGCGCCTCAAACTGCCGGGCCAGCAGCGCATCGATAATCCCGGCATCAGGTGCATGGCTGAACAGCGCTTCAATCTGCCAGGCGCCGGCGCCATCGCGAAGATGTGCTGTCGCTTCGGCATCCAGCAATTCCGAAAACACCATCTCGAGCCGGCTTACCTGTGCCGCGCCAAGGTCTGCGTCAAGACCCAGCCGCACCGCCCACAGGCGCGGCATGTCAGTATCTGGCTGCATGGTCATGGCTTGCTGACAAATCCGGCTACCACTTTCTTGCTGCCCGCCTTGTCGAAAGCAATCTCCAGCTTGTCACCATCAATATGCGTGATGTTGCCCATCCCGAACTTCTGATGAAAGACCCGCTCGCCAGGGGCGAATTCGGTCTTGTTGTTGCTGGCTCTGAAGCCGTCATCAATGCCGCCAGCACGCCGTTCCGCCATACGCCGCCATCCCGGCCCGTATCCGCCGCGCGTCTCGCCGCTACCGCCAAAGCTGCTGTCACCCGACATTTGCACCTGCGCTGCGCGGCCAAAGGGAATGGCACCGCCAAGACCCTGCGCGATATCCTCAATCACGGTTTCGGGCGGCAGTTCCTGGACAAAGCGCGACGGGATGGATGACTGCCACTGCCCGTGAATGCGCCGACTGCCCGCAAAGCTCAGCTGGACAGTCTTTCGTGCACGGGTAATCCCGACATAGGCAAGCCGCCGTTCTTCCTCCAGCCCGACCGCGCCATTCTCGTCAATCGTGCGCTGGCTTGGAAAAATGCCCTCTTCCCATCCGGGCAGGAACACCGTATCGAACTCCAGCCCCTTGGCCGCATGCAGCGTCATCAGCGTCACTTCGCCGGTCTCACTTTCGCGGTCGCCGTCCATGACCAGCGAGATATGTTCGAGGAACCCCTGCAGCGAGTCAAAATCCTGCATCGCGTTGACCAGTTCGGTCAGATTCTCCAGCCGCCCTTCTGCTTCCGGCGATTTGTCTGCCATCCACATGCCGGTATATCCCGATTCATCCAGCACTATCTTGGCAAGATCGGTGTGATGCATGCTGCCGACTGAGTCACGCCAGCGCCGTATATTCTGGCAGAATTCTCCCAGCGCGTTGCGCGCTGCCGGCCGTAATTCATCGCTTTGTGACAGGTCAATCGCCGCGGCCAGCAATGGCTTGTCCGACGCCCGCGCCTGCATGTGCAACGCCTGAATACTGGCCGTACCGAGCCCGCGCTTCGGTGTGTTGATGATCCTCTCAAACGCCAGATCATCAGCCGGTTGCGCAATCAGGCGCAGATAGGCGATGGCGTCGCGAATCTCGGCACGTTCATAGAATCTTGCACCAACCACCCTGTAGGGCAGGCCAATGGCAATAAAGCGTTCTTCAAATTCGCGCGTCTGGAAGCCGGCCCGCACCAGAACGGCAATCTGCGACAGATCCTGCCCGTCAGCATGCATCGCCTCGATGTCTGCCGAGACCGCGCGCGCTTCATCCGCGCCATCCCAATAGCCGTTCACCCGCAGCTTTTCGCCCGCGTCAGCCGAGGTATAGAGCGTCTTGCCAAGACGGCTTTCATTATGCGCGATGATCCCTGATGCCGCGGCCAGAATATGCCCGGTCGACCGGTAATTCTCTTCCAGCCGGACAATGGCAGCGCCCGGAAAGTCGCTTTCGAACTTCAGAATGTTGCCGACCTCGGCCCCGCGCCAGCCATAGATCGACTGATCATCATCACCAACACAGCACAGGTTGCGCTCGGTCCCGGTCAGCAGACGAAGCCACAGGTACTGGGCCACGTTAGTGTCCTGATACTCATCCACCATGATATGGGTGATTCGCGCATGATATTCAGCCAGCACATCAGGGTGCGATTGCAGCACTGTCAGCATATGCAGCAGCAGATCGCCGAAATCGACCGCATTCAGCGCCAGCAGTCGCGCCTGATAGGCGGTATACAGCTCACGCATCTGGCCGTTCGCCAGATCACCCGCCTCGGCAGCGCCGATCTTCTCAGGTGTCAGACCGCGGTCCTTCCAGCGCTGGATCACCCCGCCAAGAAGCCGGGCAGGCCATCGCTTGGCGTCGATATTCTCCACCTCCATCAACTGCTTGATCAGCCGAATCTGGTCATCCACATCGAGAATCGTAAAGTCAGAGCGCAGCCCGACCAGATCGGCATGGCGGCGCAGCATCCGCGCCGCAATCGCATGAAAGGTGCCAAGCCAGGCCTGTTCGGCCAATGGCCCAACCATTGCCGAAACCCGCGATTTCATCTCGCGTGCGGCTTTGTTGGTAAAGGTCACAGCAAGGATATTCCAGGGTTTTGCCGTACCAGTCGCCACAAGTTCGGCCAGCCGCGAAGTCAGAACGCGGGTCTTGCCGGTACCCGCGCCTGACAGGACCAGAACCGGGCCAGACAGGGTCTGCACGGCAACGCGCTGAGCCGGGTTCAGGCCATTCAACCAGGGATTTTCGGAGTGCGGAGCGGTTTGCATGGCGCCAAAGTCGCAAATCGCCGGGCACCGGTCAACGGGCCGATGCCAGGTGCGGCAATTCTTTTCTGCATTATAACAGCTGTGCGCGACTTGCCGATCAGGGTGATGCGTCCTGATATTTGCATTTAACGTTGCATGCTATATTCTGCAGCCTGACTGGAGGCGAACCCTTCGCGCTCTGCACTGTGTTTTTCAAGATTATGTTGGGCAATGGCATGATGAACCGCCAAAGCTATTTTTCAGGCGACAGCTTATCAGGTGATATAGCGCTTCCTGCCGCATTCGGGCCGGATCAGCGCAGCAGATGTGATAAAGCGCGCGTCAATCAGGCACTCTGTATGAACAACCTCATCACCAAAGCAGTGATTGTCGGCATGGCCTTCCTTGTGGCCGCCTG
>ERZ802826.76-NODE-76-length-31212-cov-42.1429_pt1 | contig 31212 bp, 26 predicted proteins | sample MGYA00345651_ERZ802826 | MGnify/ENA primary metagenome ERZ802826 (study PRJEB30503, sample SAMEA104212371) | marine metagenome | biome: Westerlies Biome; feature: [SRF] surface water layer (ENVO:00010504) within the epipelagic zone...; material: water (ENVO:00002006)...
AATGGTTTTTAATAAAATTACTAATTTTTTCTTCTATATTGGTATATATTGCAATAATGTCAGAACTTAAAATTTTAGTAATACCGGTTACACCCTTCCAACAAAATGCATCCATAATATATTGCACCAAAACTAAAAAATGTGCATTTGTTGATCCTGGAGGTGACATTGAGACTCTTCTGCAGAAAGCAAAAGCAAATGAACTAATTCCTGAGAAAATATTATTAACTCATGGTCATATAGATCATGCTGGAGGAGCCCAAGAGCTATCAGATATTTTAAATATTAAAATTGAAGGTCCTCATATTAATGATAAATTTTTACTTGATGGTCTTAAAATGCAAGGTGAAATGTTTGGGATGCCTTCTCAGGATTGTGCACCAGATCAATGGCTGAATGAAGGAGATATAGTTAATGTTGGTGATCTCTGTTTTGATGTTTACTTTTGTCCAGGACATACCCCAGGCCATATAATCTTTTTTCATCAATCATCAAAGGTCGCTTTAGTAGGAGACGTACTATTTCAAGGCTCTATTGGCAGAACTGATCTTCCAGGTGGAAATTATGAGGACCTTATTAATTCAATAGTTTCAAAACTTTGGCCTCTTGGAAATGACATCGAATTTATACCAGGTCATGGGCCTAGATCTAATTTTAACCAAGAAAGACTTACAAATGCTTTTGTTTCAGATAAGGTTTTATCAGCTAATTAATTATCATATCTGCCAGGAGCTAGAATTTTACCTGAGAGTCCTATGAACCAGTTTGGCATTAATTTTAAAAGAAATACCAAGGCTCTATATGTTCTAGTAGGTACGCAAATTGGCTTGCCCTTTAAAGTTGCTCTTACACCTTCATAAGCTATTTGTTTCGCGCTAAATTTTAGAAAGCCTGGAACTCTGTCCATTTCATCTTGAACACCACTTGCAGCATGAAACTCGGTGTGAGTAAAACCAGGACAGACAGCAGTAGAGGTAATGCCATGATCATTATAATTTATATTTAATGAGTCACTAAATCTGTTCATAAAGGTTTTTATTGGTCCATAAAGTGCTTGAATAGATGATGGAGGCGCAAATGCAGCCACGGAAGAGACAATCATTATTTTGCCAAAATTTCTTTCCATCATTTTTGGAAGAAATGCTTTTGATAATGCAATGACTGACGTTCCGAGCACTCTAATAAATTTTTCTTCGTCTTCCATAGGTGTTTCATGAAATGATGTCTTGATACCATATCCAGCATTATTTACGAGAATATCAACTTGATAATTCTTTTGTTCACAAAAATTAAATATTTTATTTGGAGCATCGATATCACTTAGATCACTTGAAATAAAATCTACGGCTACATTATATTTTCTTTGTATCTTTTCAGCTTCATTTCTAAGCTTATCCTCTCTTCTGGCAGTAAGAATTACATTAAATCCTTGTTTTGCTAATTCATTTGAGATTTCTAAACCTATGCCAGAGGAAGCACCAGTTACAAGAGCGTAAGAGTTTTTCATGCATACATACTACCAGTATATATATTTCTAAGATAGAATTACGGGCTCACTATTTAAGAAGGAACTTTATGAATATTCAAAAACTAATTTCAAGACTATTTATCTTAACTGTAATGTTTGTATTAGTAGTGCAGCCAGTAAATATTTTTGCTCAAGAAGAAATTGAAGAAATTAGTACTGAAGATGAAACTGTTGATGACAAAGAACAAGAAAGTGGCCCAAGCTTAAAAAAATGTCTTATGAAAGCCAAAAGCATGAAAGATAAAAAAAACTGTCAAAAAGAAAATATGCAAACAGTTGAAGAATTTATTGAAGATGAAGGTCTTAAATTAATTGAAGGTTACCTAAAAATTTATTCTGATGAGGATGCAGAAGCGTATTTTTTAAAATTAGACGAAGAAGACATAAATAAACAATTTTTATATTTTGCATATATTATGAATGCTCCTCAAGGAAGTCTTTTAACAGGTGGCCTACCATCAGATGGCAAAGTTTTAGAATTTAGAAACTTTAAAAAAGATAATATAGGTTTATATCAAATCAATACTTCCTACATGAATGGCGATGATAATAATATTGGTACATCTACCATCACCAATATAACTGAAGCATTTATTGAAAATTTTAAGCCTGTTGCTAGAACTGAAAATAGCGTTTTAATAAGTGTTAATAATTTTCTAATGTCTGAAAAAATAGAATCCTTGAGCTATGTTCCTCAAGAATACAGAGAATATGTCTCAGTTAATTATGGAAGGCCTGATCCATCAAAAACATTAATCGATAAGGTATTTAATAATAAAACTAATACAGCAGTGGAGGTTACATTTGCTTATACAAATAAATCACCAAACTCAGATGCATATTCAGTAGCAGCAGTGACTGACCCTAGATATTTATCTGTAACAGGAAGGCATATTTTTATAAAAATGCCTGATGAGGGTTACGAACCAAGAATAAATGATCACAGAATTGGATATTTTGTTAATAAATCAACCGATTTAACATCATATGAAAATTACCCTAACTTCGCTTTAATTAATAAATGGAGGTTAGTAAAAAAAGACCCTTCTGCCGCTCTATCTGAACCTGTTGAGCCAATAGTATATTGGGTAGAAAATACTACACCAGAGGAAATAGTCCCAGCAGTAGTAGCTGGAATTGAAAATTGGAATATTGCTTTTGAAGAAGCAGGCTTTAAAAATGCTATTGTTGCAAAAATACAACCTAAAGATGCGACATGGGATGCTGCTGATTATGATTATAACGTTGTAAGATGGTCTTCAGAACCGGATGGGAGGTTGTTAGGAATAGGTCCAAGTGTTTCAAATCCTCTTACAGGTGAAATAATTTCAGCAGATATAGTAAATAAATTGTTGGCGGTTAAGCTAGGCCATAATTATAGAAAACTTTATGGTTATACAGAAGATAATGACCCTTTAATGCAATATATTACCAATTTAACTCTTCATGAAGTTGGTCATACTCTTGGATTAAGACATAATTTTCGTGGTAGTCAACTTTATAGTCCAACTGAGATACATAATAAAGATATTACTGGCAATACCATAATGAGCTCTGTTATGGATTATGATCCTATCAATGTTGCACCTGAAGGAGTTGAGCAAGGAATTTTCTTTTCTACTGTTCCAGGTATATATGATAAATGGGCAATTAAATTTGGATATACTCCCAATCTTTCTAGCGAAGAAAGAAAAGAACTACTTCTTGAATCTGTTAAAAGAGAACTAACATTTGGAACCGATGATGAGGCTATGTCTTATCCAGGAAACAATATTGATCCAAGAACTAAAAGATATGATATGAGCAGTGATCCAATTGCCTATGCTGCAGATATTACAAAAATCATAGATAAAAAAATTAATGAATTACCTAATATCTATTCTGATGAGGAAACCTTTAATAACTACACCGATGCTTTTTATCGCTTTTTTAGAACTAAAGGAAGATTTTTAGAAACAGTTGCTCAGCAAATTGGCGGAGTTTATATAAATAAAATTGCAAGTAGTCAAAAAGAATATACTTCACTAGAAGCAGTTCCTTATGAAAAACAAAAGCAAGCCATGTCTTTGTTAGCAGAAAAAGTATTTGCTAACGGTGCAATGAATTACGATCAAAAAATATTATCAAATTTAATTTATGAAAGAGACACTAAAGATAGTTTAAGTGAGGATGGAAATAATAACGATCCAGATTTTCATGCTCTAGTATTGTCAAGTCAAAAAAATATACTAAGGAATATCCTTCATCCTAATGTAATGAAAAGGCTTATAAATAGTTCTTTATATGGAAACGAGTATATGCCAAGTGAGGTTCTTGCAGACCTTAATAGTGCTATTTTTATTTCTGGAGAAGAGCCTGATACATTTAAAATGAGTCTTCAGTCCTCTTATGTAGATCTTTTATTATCTGGTTTTAAAGATGGCCCCTATGATGAGGTCTCAAAAGGAGAAATCTTTAATGCTCTTCAAGATATTCTAGACTTTACAAGAAAAAATAAATTTAAATCTAGCCACTATAGTTTTTTATATTTTAAGGTTAATAGTTTCTTTGAAAAAGCTTAGTTTTTTTCATCCTCAAGAAGTTTAATTTTAGTATTTTTGCCTCCAGGGCCGCTATAACCGCCTATTTCGCCATTTGAACATATAACTCTATGACACGGTCTTATTATTGGGATTGGATTTTTTGCACATGCGTTTGCAACAGCCCTTGCAGCATTTGGTTTTCCTAATATTAATGCTATTTCCTTATAGGACTTTGTTTTTCCGTAAGCAATTTTATCTATTTCATTCCATACAGATTCTTGAAATTTAGTAACCAATTTACATCCAAGTAGAAATTAAATTTGATGCTTCTTCTTTTGACATTTCAAGACGTGCATATTTTGGCGTGTTCATGGAAATTATTTCATCAGAAATAGTTTCAATATCAAAATTTAAGTTTCTTAGGTAATCAACAAGTTGTTTTTTAGCATCTAAATTTTCATTTTCAGATGTAAGTTTTTGAGAATAATAATTAGTTTTAAAGACGAGCTGACCAAGCTCCATTAGAGCAAGATTAGCATCTACACATTCATCATCTTCATATTTATCAATCGCATTAAGAATCCAATAATGCGGTTTTCCAACTTTTGCCTTTGCTTCCTCTAAATTTGGATATAGTTTAGTATGAGACTTTTCCTTAAACCAATTATCTTCATGCTCTACGATACAAGTCTCTTTTAAGTTAAAGAGATATTTTTTTAAATCTTCATCATTAGACTTAAATGGATATTTCATAATTTATTTAGATAATATTAAAAATAATATTATAAATAGAAATAGGGATTAAAAAAATTAATTACGAATATCTATATGAAGAAATATCATAAACTAGCAAAGACTAGGCAAATCCCTGCTAGTTTGATTTGTATGATTATGACTCTTCTGCAGCATAGAATTGTCCACCATTGTAGAGTGCTGGTTCTGTGCAAGTTGCAGTAGCATCAAATTTTGCTTGTATGGCTTGCCCATTTGCTTCCCAATTTGCATTACCTCTTTCCATTGAATCAAAGTCTGCGTTCCAGTTATACCACCAAAAATCTGCAGCATCTTCTCCGGTAGGTATATATGCTCCAAATGAGTATTCATCAGAAGATTGATCTTCAATCAGCCACTGACGAAATTCTTCGATGTTAGATTTAAGATCTGCAATAGACTTACCTTCGTTAAAATTACAAGCAAGCTCTGCAGCAACAAAGGATTCCCAATTTTGAAGTGAAGATTCTTCAGGTGCATGGAAATGACCTACATATCTGTATATTTCGTCAGAACTACAATCCATGACACTTTTATATTTTTCGTTCCATGCGACAGCCTCGGAACTAGATGACCATTCTGACCAAGCAGCTAAGGCAGCTTCTTCAGAAGTCCAATTATTTTCCCAATAGCCATCTGGATCCCCTTCAGTAACATCTACAGCAGCATATCCTCCTGACCATATCAGATCCTCTGAAATATCTAGTTGGTTAAATGCAACTATCATTTCTCGAAGAGCTTCAGGAGAAAAATCAGCTCCTTTTTCACAGGCTAAAAATTCTGCAAAGACTTGTCCGCCATCCCAATCAATACCTGACGATTGTTCACTTTCCATGGCATCCATAGTAGATTTTGAACAACTCAAAATAAAAAAGATGGAAAATAAAGATAATAATTTTGATAATTTTAAATTCATGATAATAATTTTCCCTATTAGTTAAAATTTAATACTAATATAAAAAATTAAAAAAGAAAAAATCTTTATATCTTATTTTTATGTATATTAAGAAAATTTTGTGACGAACTTCGTAACCTGTTTTATCCCGCCTAAAGGAAAGAAATGGACTTGCTCAATATTGAAATCTGGATTATTCGTTTTGTGTTTAGCAAGCTCAGTTATTATTGATTCAGGTTCATATGGTAGCAACAGTTTGGTAATGTCCTTAGCTCTTTTCTTTAAAACTTTAATTGAAGCTCCCACACCACATTCTATAGAATACCTAAGTAAGGTTTGAAGTTTTGCAGGGCCAGCAATACCAATATGAATTGGTAAATCAATTCCCATTTCTTTTAAGTTATCTACCCAAGCAATTACTGATTCAGATTCAAAACAAAATTGAGTGGCAACTGCAATTTTGGTATCGGTTCTTTGAGAAAATTGATTTTTCCATGAAAGTGCTTCATTAACATTATCATTAGCGCCATTTGGGTCAATATCTTTATTGCCCTCCGGATGACCTGCAACATGAAGGCGTTTGAAATTTGATTTATCAAATAGCTCTGTTTCAATAAGTTGAATAGAGGAATCAAAATCTCCATAAGGTTTGTTTGAACCTCCTGCAATTACTAAACCTTCATCTACATCAGCTTCACCTGCATACCTTTTAAGCCATTCACTTAAGGTATTTTTATCTTTAATTATTCTTGCAGGAAAATGCGGCATTGGACTAAAGCCATCGCTACGAATTTTTTTAGCAGTCTTAACCATTTCTTCAATTGGCGTGCCTTCAATGTGAGCTATATAAACTCTAGTATTTCTTGGTAATACTTCTGAGAAATTTTCTATTTTTGAAGCAGCTCTTGGAGTAACCTCAATTGAATATCCTTCTAAAAATTTACTAACTATGTTTTTATTCATAATAATATTAAACCATAAATATCTGGCGGAGAGTGAGGGATTCGAACCCTCGAACCAGTTACCCAGTTACCTCCTTAGCAGGGAGGCGCTTTCGACCACTCAGCCAACTCTCCGAAATTGATGGAAGATTATAACTCTTTGCTAATATAAAAAAATACTTAATTATCTATCGAACTCTATCTGCATTCCAAAAGGAAGATTTTCAGTTATCTGACCATCTTTAAAAGCAACATGGCCATTAACTATGGTCATATAAATAGATGAATTAAAAGTTTTTCCAGAAAATGGCGACCAGCCGCACTTGTACAAAATATTTTCTTCTGAAACTGTATAGGGCTTATCAATATCTAATATTGCTAAATCAGCATAGTAACCTTCTCGAATGTAGCCCCTGTCTTTAACTTGAAATCTCTTTGCAACATTATGACTAGTTTTTTCTACAATAGTCTCAAGACTTAAAATATCTTGATGATAAAAATCCATAAGTATTTGAAGTCCATGTTGAACTAAAGGTAAACCAGCAGGCGCATCTCGATAGTCACTCATTTTTTCATCCCAAGTATGTGGAGCATGATCAGTTGCAATAATATCAATCTTGTTATCATGCAGAGCTTTAATGAGAGCTAATCTATCAGATTCTTCTTTTATAGAGGGATTACATTTAATTTGATTGCCTAGCTCAGAATAATAAGAATCGTTGAAGTGCATATGATGAACGCATACTTCCGCAGTAATTTTCTTACCAATAACATCACCAGAGGTAAACAAATCCATTTCTTTTTCTGTTGTAAGATGAAAAACATGAAGATCTGAATCATATTTTTTAGCCAAACTTACAGCAAGTGAACTGGATAAATAACAACTTTCAACATTTCTGATTAAGTGATGTTGTTCAGCAGATAAATCATTTCCAAATTTTTCATAAAATAATTTTTCATTATCTACTATTGTCTTTTGATCCTCGCAATGAGTTACAACAATAAGAGGTGAGTAGTGAAATATATCGTCAAGTGCATCAATGCTATCAACGAGCATTTCTCCCGTGGATGCTCCCATAAATACTTTTAATGCCGCAGCTTGATTAATATCTACTTTTTTTATCTCTTCAATATTTGTATTGCTTGCGCCTAAATGAAAAGAATAATTAGAAAGAGATCTTGTGCTTGCTAGTTCAAATTTTTTAGTTAAGTTTTCATTCGTCGTCGTAGTTGGATTAACGTTAGGCATTTCAAAATAACTGGTAACTCCTCCAGCTAGCCCCGCCTTAGATTCAGTTGCAATTTCACCCTTATGAGTTAAACCTGGCTCTCTAAAATGAACTTGATCATCAATAAGTCCAGGAATGACATATCTACCATTAACATCTACAACATCTGAAGATTCTGCATTAATATCTGATCCAATTAATTCAATTCTGTTATTTTTAATAGCAATATCAGATTCTAATGTATTATTTTCATTAACAATTTTGCAATTTTTAAGAATCAGATCATACATTCTTTCTATTCCTCTAATTTAAATGCTGAATGAAGAGCTTTTACGGCATTATCAACATTATTTTCATTAATAACTATGGTAATTTTTATTTCTGATGTACTAATCATCTGAATATTTACTCCTTTTTCAGAAAGTGCTTTGAATGCTGTACTAGCAATACCTGCATGAGTTCTCATGCCAACCCCCACCAATGAAACCTTTGCAATGTTTGGGTCTATCAATAGATCATCAAATTCTAACGATTCTTTAACTGTATTTATGACATCAGTTGCAGAAACTTCATCTTCTTTTGAGACAGTAAAAGTAAAATCAGTTTTACCATTGACGCTAACATTCTGAACGATTACATCTACTTCTATGTTTGCATCGCTTAGTGGTCCTAAAATTCCATAAGCCATTCCTGGTGTATCGCTTACGCCATGGAGTGTAAATTTAATTTGATTCTTCTGAAAAGCTATTCCAGATACTAATCCATTTTCCATATTTTTATCCTCAAGAGATATAAGAGTACCATTTCCAGATTCAAAACTGGATAAAACTCTTACAGGTACTTTATATTTATTTGCAAATTCTACTGCCCTAATTTGTATTACTTTTGCTCCCTGGCCTGACATTTCTAACATCTCTTCCATGGTTATTGAATCCAATTTTTTTGCCTCAGGAACTATTCTAGGATCTGTTGTATAAATACCATCAACATCAGTGTATATATCGCATCGTTTTGCTTTCATTTGAGCGGCTATCGCTACAGCTGTTGTATCTGACCCACCTCTTCCTAAAGTAGTTACATCACCAGAATCAGTGATACCTTGAAAACCAGTAATTATTGGAACAATGCCAGCATCTAATGTCTCTTTGATCTTTTTTCCATCAACATCTAGTATTTTTGCTTTTGAATAACTGTCAGTTGTTCTCATTGATATTTGAGATGCGGTATATGACTTTGCCTCAACTCCAATTTGATGCAACGCCATTGCCAAAAGTGCAGCACTTACTTTTTCGCCAGTAGATATTAGAGCATCAAACTCTCTTTTGCTTGGATTATCTCCAAAACTATTAGCCAAATTAATTAATCTATTTGTCTCTCCACTCATTGCTGATACAACAACAACAAGAGAATTTTTTTCAGAAGCCTTTTTTATTATCTTTGCTACAGCAGCAATTCTCTCTTCTGAGCCAACAGATGTTCCTCCAAACTTTTGAACTACGATATTTGACATTGTTTTTTCTAGTTTGCGAGAGATTTTACTGAATTTGAAATAGAAGTCACGAAATCATTAACACTTTCGGTTTCACCGGCTCCTTGAGCAAAATCTGGCCTACCGCCTCCCTTACCATTAATTTGTTTACACAAATGAGAAACTAAATCTTTTGCCGATATTTCATCACAAAGATTTTTAGTTACTCCGCAAACAACAGCAATCTTATTACCCTCAACATTTAATAAAATACTTATACCTTTATCTATTTCATTTTTTCTTTTATCTACCATGCCTCGAAGTAACTTATTATCATCAATAGATATTTGTTCTACACTTAAAGTCCAGTCTTTAATCTCAATGGTTTCGGAAAAAATAACTTTTGCACTAGAGGCTACTTTTCCACCAGACTTTTTTAACTTTTTATTTTCTTCAATTAAAGCCTCAACTTTTTCCAGCATAGATTCAGCAGGTACATTCAATTTTTGTTGTAAAGAATCGTTCACATTTCTCACTTCATTGATATATTGAAGAGCCTTTAAACCACCTAATGCTTCAATTCTTCTTACACCTGAAGCAACACTTGATTGGCTTGTAATAACAAAAACGCCTACGTCACCTGTTCTATTTACGTGAGTGCCACCACATAATTCAACAGAAAATGATTTTTCACCCATACTTAAAACTCTGACCTCGTCTTCATATTTTTCACCAAACAATGCTTGAGCTCCTGAATTCATAGCATCATCAAGTTTCATAATCTCTGTAGTTACTTCTAAGTTTTTTAAAGATTCCTTATTTACAATATCCTCAATAGCTGAAATTTCCTCTTTAGATAGTGGTTTTGAGTGTGAAAAGTCGAAACGAAGTTTATTATCATCAACTAGTGATCCTTTTTGTTGTACATGATCACCAAGGACTTCTTTTAATGCTGCATGCATTAAATGAGTAGAAGAGTGATGTATAGCAATCGATGCTCTTTTATCTTTTTCAACACTCATACTTATAACGTCACCATTTTTTAATGAACCTTTATCAACAATTGCTTTGTGTAAAAATACTTTACCCTGCTTCTTGCAATCTAAAATAGTACCAGTTGCGTCTTTAGAGATAAACCCTCCTCTGTCTCCAATTTGTCCACCAGACTCTGCATAAAACGGAGTTCTATCGCATGCAATAAATATTTCTTCAGATTTTTGTGCTTCATCAACCCTATCTTGATTCTTCCACAAAACTAAAACTTTAGATTCTGCTTCGAGAGTTTCATAACCTAAAAAATCAGTTTCATCTACACCAGCAGCAGCTGGAAGCGAAGAAACAAAACTACTAGCTGCCTTAGAAGATTGTTTCTGCTGATTCATACATTTTGTAAAACCCTTCTCATCAATTTCTAATTCTTTTTCGCGCGCAATATCAGCTGTGAGATCATATGGAAAACCAAAAGTATCATGAAGTTTAAAAACAACATCGCCAGGTATGATATTTCCATCCATATCATTTATTGCATCATCTAAAATGCTAATTCCTTTCTCTAAAGTTTCAAAGAACTTAACTTCCTCTGCTTTTATAACTTTAGTTATTTCAGATTTTTTTTCATTCAGAAGTGGGTAGGCATCTTGCATTAAGTCTGCAAGATCACTAACTAGTTCGTTGAGAAAAGGTTTTGTAGCACCCATTTTGTAGCCGTGTCTTATTGCTCTTCTTAAAATTCTTCTTAAAACATAACCCCTTCCTTCGTTCTCTGGCATTATGCCGTCAGCAATAAGAAAACTAGTAGATCTAATGTGATCCGATATCACTTTATGAGATGGGCTATTTTTATTAGCAAGCACTCTTTCAGATGCACTTATGAGGTCTTTAAATAAATCTGTTTCATAATTAGAGTTAACACCTTGCATTACTGCTGCAATTCTTTCTAATCCCATTCCAGTATCTACAGAAGGCTTTGGTAAAGGCGACATTTTTCCAGAATCGTCTCTATTAAATTGCATAAAGACAAGATTCCAGATTTCAACATACCTGTCTCCTTCATCACCCTCAGATCCTGGAGGCGTTCCTTCAATGTGGTCGCCATGGTCGTAATAAATTTCAGAACATGGTCCACATGGTCCTGTATCACCCATAGACCAAAAGTTGTCTTCCTCGCCTAATCTAACAATTCTGTCAGGACTTACGCCAATAATATCTTTCCAAATTAGTGCTGCTTCATCATCATCTTTGTAGACTGATATCCACAATTTTTCTTTATCTAATTTAAGAATTTCGGTTAAAAACTCCCATGCATATTTGATAGCATCCTCTTTGAAATAATCTCCAAAACTAAAATTACCAAGCATTTCAAAAAAAGTATGATGTCTTAATGTGTAGCCAACGTTCTCTAAATCATTATGTTTACCGCCAGCCCTAATGCATCTTTGTGATGTGGTTGCTCGATTGTACTTTCTTTTTTCAGTTCCTAAAAAAACATCCTTGAATTGAACCATTCCAGCATTTGTAAATAACAGAGTTTCGTCACTTACTGGTATTAAGGAACTTGAATCAACAATTTCATGATTTTTTGATTTATAGAAATTAAGAAAGGCCTGTCTTATATCGCTTGTTTTCATTTTTCGTACTTAGCTATTTCTTTATATTTTTTATAATTTTCTATGTAATGATGGGCTCCAAGAGATACTAATTCTTGCTCCTCATTGGTAAGGGTTTTCTTTATTTTTCCTGGCATGCCTAAAACCATAGACCCGTCAGGAATTTCCATACCTTCAGTTATCAGAGCCTTGGCTCCAATAATACAATTTTTTCCTATCTTTGCACCATTCAATATTACTGAACCTATACCAATTAAACTGCCATCACCAATTTCACAACCGTGCAACATAACCATATGTCCAACAGTTACATAATTGCCAATAACACATTTATATCCTGGATCAGTATGAATAATAGAGCCGTCTTGAACATTAGACCCTTCACCAATAATAATTGGTTCATTATCACCTCTTAAAATTGCATTAAACCAAACACTAGCATCTTTAGAAAGTTGAACGTCTCCAATAACTGTAGCATTGGGAGCAACATAAAAGTCATCGCCAACAGTTTTTAATTTTTTATCACTCAAACTAATTATCATAATTTGCTCTAATAATATCTATATCCATAGGAATATCTGCATCAAAACAAATATTCAAGAAATCAGCAGTTATCATTGCTGTAAGTCCCCATATCTTTTGTTCATTATAAACCCAACTTGGAATTATTATCTTTGTATTCTCTCTTTCTAATTCATTCTGAATAGCATTTTCTTTATCTAAAAGATAACTAAGAGGTACTGAAAATATATCTTCTATTTCATCATTAGCAATGAAGTTTTGCTTTTTTTGAAGTAACCCAATAAATGGATTTACCTCAATGTTATGACGTGAAATCAAGTAATGTAATGCTCCTAATTTAATAACATCTGATGTATTTAAATTAATTTCTTCATAGGATTCTCTGAGCGAGGTTTGATATAAATCTTGGTCTCCTTCCTCCCATTTGCCTCCAGGAAAACTGACTTCACCTGAGTGTGTTGAGACTTTAGTTGATCTTTTAGTAAATAAAATATGTGGATCATCCTTAAACTCGTCAAAGTTTAAAATACCTATAAATACACCAGCTTTTTTAAAAGAAGATGGCTTAAGAAGATTTAGTTTTTCAAGCTTTTGCTTTATGCTGTCTATCATTAAGGGTAGTTTAACTTCTTAAGCAACCTTATACTTTTTTTAGGAACAAAAAATTGAAATATTGTCCAAATTGCGGAAGCTCAAAATTAGAATTTAAAATTCCAGAAGGCGATAATATTAAAAGATATTGCTGTCCAGATTGTAATAGTATTCACTACACCAATCCAAATATGATAGTTGGCGCTTTATGTGTTAGAGATAATAAAATTCTTATGGCTAAAAGGAATATTCATCCAAGAAAAGGATTATGGACATTACCAGCAGGCTTTATGGAAAATGCAGAGACTCTTGAAGCAGGAGCCTTAAGAGAGACAATGGAGGAAACTGGCTCTGAAGCGAAAGCAATAATGCCATACACCATGTTCAGCTTGCCTCACATTAATCAAGTTCATTTATTTTATCTTGCTGATTTACTTGATGATAATTTTGGACCAACTTCTGAAAGCATGGAAGTCAGATTATTCACCAAAGAAGAAATACTTTGGGATGAAATTGCATTCCCAACAGTTGAAAGAACCTTAAAGTATTATTTAGAGGACAGAAAAACTAAGAATTTTATTTTTAGAGAAGAAGATATTAATCTTTGGTAAATTTCATTGCATTAATAAAAATCTGCATCCAAGGAGAGTACTCTTTCCAATGATCTGGATACCAACTCATCTGTAATTTTCTAAATACTCTTTCGGGATGAGGCATCATTATTGTTACTCGTCCGTCTGCAGCAGTTATACCAGTAACACCTTCAACTGAGCCATTGGGATTAAGTGGATAATTTTCAGTATTTAATCCATTAGAATCCACAAAATTCATTGCTACTTGATTCGAATTAACTAATTTCTCAAAGTCATTTTCTTCGAAGCGTGCATGACCTTCTCCATGAGCAGAAGCTATTGGCATTGACCATCCTTCCATGTCAGAGAGAAGAATAGAGTTACTTTTCTTTACTTTGACTTGAGCTAATCTAGCTTCAAATTGATCGGAAAGGTTTTTTTCAAAACTCGGCCAATATTCTGCATCTGGAATAATATCTTTTAACTTTGAAACCATTTGACAGCCGTTACAAACACCTAAAGTGAAAGTTGATTCATTATTAAAAAAGACTTCAAATTGATCTTTAACAAAATCATTGTGAAGGATGGTTTTTGACCAACCTCCTCCTGCTCCAAGTACATCTCCATATGAAAAACCACCACATGCTGCCAAACCATGAAAATCTTTTAACTTAACGTTGTCGTCTAAAAGATCTTGCATATGAACATCAACTGCATCAAAACCAGCTAATGTGAATGCAGCTGCCATTTCCATTTGTCCATTAACGCCTTGCTCTCTTAAGATGGCAACCTTTGGCTTTGATTGCTTAATATTAAAAGTCTCAAATATTTTTTCATCAAAAGACTCCTCTGCAAACAAGCCTGAATGAGTTTTATCTTCTAATAAATCCAACTCAGAATCTGCAATAGATTGATTGTCTCTTGATGCTTGTATTGCGTGTGAAACCTCTCGCCAATGCTTCTCAAGCTTAGTAACAGATTCATTAAATAGCTCTTTATTAGAATTGCTAATTGAAAATCCGTCCGATCCTGATACTTTTCCAATACAATCTACAAGAATATTATTTGATGAAAGTGATTTGATAACCTTATCAATATTTTCATCTTGAACTTGAATTACAAAACCTATCTCTTCAGCGAATAAATTTTCATTTAAATTTCTTTCATCTAGGCTATCGATTAAAATCTCTAGGCCTACTTTTTTTGTAAAAGCCATTTCGAGAAGACTTATTATTAACCCTCCATCTGAGATGTCATGCAAAGCTAGAACCATTTTTTTTGAAATTAAATCTTGAATCGATACAAACATTTTTTTAAATAGGCTCATATCATCAATATCTGGAGTATCTGAGAAATCAGATTTTGTTACTTCGGAAAAAATAGATCCAGCTAGTCTCTTTTCGTCATTAAGCCTAACGAATAAAAGTTGAGAGTCATGATTAATTTTTAATTCAGGAGTAACAGAAACCGTAACATCATCCACCGGAGCCATAGCTGTAATTATTCCTGACAAGGGGCTTTTTACAGTAAGTTCTTCAGATCCTTCATTCCATTTAGTTCTCATCGATAAAGAATCTTTTCCTACTGGAACTGATACGTCTAAATCTACACAACACTTAGATAAAGCCTCAACACCCTCTCGAAGTGATAAATCCTCAACCTCTTCACCAGTTGCTGCCATCCAATTTGCAGAAACTTGAACCTCATCTAGTCCTTTTATATAAACTCCCGACATATTGCATAAAGCCTCTGCTAAGGCCATTCGCATAGATGCAGCTGGGTTATTAATAGCAATTGTGGGTTTTTCACCAACCGTTAAAACTTCTCCCTTATTAGAAGTAAAAGATCTCAGACTCATTGAATAATCTGCAACTGGAACTTGATATGGGCCTACAAATTGATCTCTAGCTACCATGCCCCCAACAGTTCTATCGCCGATAGTAATAAGAAAAGATTTACTTGCTACTGTTGGGTGTTGAAGAACTTTAATTAAAGTTTCAGAAAATGAATAATCAGTTGAGCAGCTATCTTTAATATTATTTGTAGAAACTGAATTAACAGTCATATCAGTAATAGGGAGATCGCCAAAAAGCATAGAAAGTGGAACATTGACAGGATATGAATCTGTTCTTGAATCAAAAAGTTTTACTGACTTTTCTTCTGTAGTTAATCCTACAAAGGCATAAACACATCTTTCTCGTTTACAAATAGTTTCAAAAGCTTCTTTATTATCAGGATGTATAGCCATTACATAACGCTCTTGAGATTCGTTAGACCATACTTCCATTGGTGACATGGATTTATCTGAGTTGGGGATTTTATCTAGCTCAATATAAACACCTAAGTTTGAATCTTTTGCTAATTCCGGAATTGCATTTGATAATCCTCCTGCTCCAACATCATGAATGAACTCTATAAAGCTATTATCTTGAGACGAACAGATGTTTATAACCTCTTGGCATCTCCTCTCCATTTCCGCATTATCTCTTTGCACTGATGCAAAATCTAAATTCTCGTCACTGTCACCTGATGACACAGAAGAAGCAGCTCCACCACCAAGACCAATAAGCATTGCAGGACCGCCTAATACTACAACATGATATCCCTCCTCAATCTGAAGCTTAAAATTATTTCTATCTCTTATTTCACCTATGCCACCTGCTAGCATTATTGGTTTGTGATAACCAAATGCTTTTTTCTTATCATTAAAGCTTGTTTCAAAAGATCTGAAATATCCTAAGGTAGAAGGCCTACCAAATTCGTTATTAAATGCTGCAGCTCCTATGGGAGCTTCGATCATAATATTTAGAGGAGAAGCAATTCTCTCAGGTTTATGTTCCTCACCTTCCCAGCTTCTTGGTAATTCTGGAATCCTTAAATTTGATACGTTAAAACCAACAAGCCCTATTTTAGGTTTTGCCCCCCTTCCGGTCGCTCCCTCATCTCTAATTTCACCACCAGAACCAGTAGCAGCTCCAGGATATGGTGAAATAGCAGTTGGATGATTATGAGTTTCAACCTTAATAGTTGAGTTAAGTTGATCATCAACAAAACTATATCCATTATTATCATCTAGATTTAATCTTTCTACATTATCACCCTTAGTAATTGCTGCATTATCTTTATAAGCAGAGATAATTCCGTTAGGAGATTGCTTGCTTGTCTCTTTGATAAGGTCAAAAAGGCTATTATTCTTAGAAATACCGTCAACAGTCCACTTTGCATTGAAAATCTTATGCCTGCAATGCTCTGAATTAGCCTGTGCAAACATCATTAACTCAGCATCTGTGGGGTTTCGAGCACTTTTTGAGTAAAAATCATATAAATATTCAATTTCATCCTCACTCATAGCAAAACCATAGGATGAATTTGCATTTTTAAGTGCGTTTATACCTTCATTGATAATATTTATGTGACTTATATTTCTTTGTTCAGCAATATTAAGAAAATCTGTACACTCTTCGTAACTTAAATATACTGATTGAGTCATTCGATCAAAGAACATAGATAAATCTAAATTTTCTTTTTCAGAGAATGAAGAAATGGTAAATCCATAAAATTTTTCAACTCTGTCTATATCTGCAACACCGACATTTTTTATTATGTCTTCAGTTTTTGAAGACCAAGGTGAAATAGTTCCAGATCTTGGTCCAATAAAAAAAGAGAAAGATTCCAAAGATTCATCTGCATTTAAAATATTTTTTAATTCGTTTAAATTTAATTCTGCATTTTGAGATGCAAGAATATAAATCTCTTTTGAGATAATTTTTGATTCTTGGTTGTTTGATTTGTTAAAGTCGAAGTTGAGTTGCTCTAACTTGGAGTCTGAAAAACTTTTCTTGCCCTGCAATATAAAGGTATTAGTCTTTGACACTTCTCTCAGTCTGAAATATTGTATAAAACAATTATAAAGTCTTTTGTAAAAAATAATTAAAAATGGGGAATATCTTTAAAGTTTTTTTTACCATCTCAGTATTTTTTTTGCTGAGTGGCTGTGACTCTTTTAACTCCGAAAAAAGACAAATCGAAATGTGTAAAATTCAGCTTGATGAAAGCTATAAAAAATCTAAATTAAATAATTTTGAACAAGATAAATTTGCAGATCTTTTGGCAAATCGATTTCCGATTTATGAAGAAATGTTTATGAATGCCTCTATTGAAACTTCAATAAATAAAGATTTATTAGCTGCTATTTCTTTTCAAGAATCGCAATGGGATCCTCGTGCTAAATCTAATATGGGTGTCAGGGGAATGATGATGGTGACCCTAGAGACTGCTGCAATGGTTGGTGTTGAGAAAAGACTTAATCCAGAGCAGAATATTAATGGTGGTGCTAGGTATTTAGCTATATTAAAAGATAAAAATATATTTGGAAAAACTACCGCAGATCAATTATCTATAACTTTAGCAAGTTATAATTTAGGCCCAACCAATATAATAAATATTGCTAAAACAATTAATAAAGAACCTACTCAAATTACTTGGTTTGATCTTGAAAATAAACTAAAAAATATTACTGGTGAAGATGTAAATTTAATAGATGTAAACGGTTATTCACGAGGCCAACAAGCTATTGATTATGTCTACAGAGTTAAAAATTATTACGAACTTATGGCAGCTCATTCGTGCACTAATCCTAAAGATCAATTAACTTTCTTTTAAGATATTTCATCTTGTCTCTACACTGAGCAGCCTTCTCAAATTCCATTTCTTTTGCATAGGCATACATCTGATTTTCTATCTTTTCTATAGACTCACTTAATGACTCTACAGAGTCTTCTAAAATCTTAAATGGAAGTGATTTTTCAATATCTTCTTTCTTAGTTTTAGCTTTTCCTTTGACAACTCTTGCGCCCTCCATAATATCTTTTACTTTTGTATTTATAGATTTTGGAGTGATATTATTTTCTTGATTATATTTTTCTTGGATTGATCTTCTTCTATCTGTTTCTGCAATTGCTCTTTCCATAGAACCCGTAATTTTGTCTGCATATAAAATTGCTTTGCCTCTTAAATTTCTAGCAGCTCTTCCAATTGTCTGAATCATTGTTGTTTCAGATCTTAAAAATCCTTCTTTATCTGCATCTAAAATTGCAACCAAACTTACCTCAGGAATATCTAATCCCTCTCTTAATAAATTAATCCCAACCAAGACATCAAACTTTCCTAATCTTAAGTCACGAATTATTTCTACTCGTTCTACAGTATCTGTATCCGAATGCATGTATCTTGCTTGAATTCCATTTTCATTTAAATAATCTGTTAAATCTTCTGCCATTCTTTTAGTTAATGTTGTGATCAGAACGCGCTCTTTCATAGAAACTCTATCGTTGCACTCGCCAATAACGTCATCTATTTGAGTAGAAGCTGGTCTTATTTCAACATCAGGATCAGTCAACCCTGTTGGTCTAACCAGTAATTCAACAAGATTATCTTGGTGTTCTTGCTCGTATCTGCTTGGAGTAGCAGAAACATAGACCCTTTGAGAGGCTAAAAGCTCCCATTCTTCGAACTTTAGAGGCCTATTATCCATTGCTGAAGGCAGTCTAAACCCATATTCTACAAGGGTTTCCTTCCTAGAACGGTCTCCTTTGTACATTGCACCTATTTGCGGGACTGAAACGTGCGATTCATCTATAAAAACAATGGCATCTTTGGGTATATAGTCGAATAAACAAGGTGGTGATTGGCCAGGATTTCTTCCAGAGAGGTATCTTGAATAGTTTTCAACACCTTGACAGTAGCCAAGCTCTCTCATCATTTCAATATCGTAATTAGTTCTTTCTTCTAATCTTTGAGCTTCAACGAGCTTATTGATTGATCTTAAGTAGTCTAAACGTTCTTTTAACTCATCTTTAATACTGTCGATACAACCCAAAACAGTTTCTTTAGGTGTGACATAGTGAGTTTTAGGAAAAATGGTTGCTCTTGGAACTTCATTAATAATTGCACCTGTTAATGGGTCAAACCAAGAAAGTTTTTCAATCTCATCACCAAATAATTCAATTCTCAAAGCTTCACTATCAGAGTCAGCTGGATAAACATCAATAGTATCTCCTCTAACTCGAAAAGTTGCTCTTCTAAAATCTAGATCGTTTCGCGTATATTGCAATGAAGAAAAGCGACGAAGAAGATCTCTTTGGTCAATAACATCTCCCCTGTCTAAATGGACCACCATTTTTAAATAAGACTCTGGTGCGCCAAGACCATATATTGATGAAACGGTTGCGATAACAATAGTATCTTTTCTTTCTAATAAAGCTTTGGTTGCAGATAATCGCATTTGTTCAATGTGCTCGTTAATAGATGCATCTTTTGCAATATAAGTATCTGAAGTAGGAACGTATGCCTCTGGTTGATAGTAGTCATAATAAGATACAAAGTACTCAACTGAATTTTCAGGAAAGAAATCTCTGAACTCACCATAGAGTTGTGCTGCTAATGTTTTGTTGTGAGCCATTATGATCGCTGGTCTTTGTGTCTCTTCAATTACCTTAGCCATAGTGTAAGTTTTACCTGAGCCAGTAACACCTAAAAGTGTTTGATGAAGAAGGCCATCACCAAGTCCGTTAACTAAACTTTTAATAGCAGCAGGTTGTGAACCCGCTGGTTCAAAATTTGAAATTACCTTTAATGCTTTTGTCATTTACTTATCTATTAAAAATTACTTATAATGCACGTCCGCGTTCCCGAATAGCTCAGCGGTAGAGCAGTTGACTGTTAATCAATTGGTCGTTGGTTCGATCCCAACTTCGGGAGCCACTTAAGCTCTTATTGTACATTCATGATCATAAATTTCTTGATCAATTTAAAAAGATTATCTCTTGTATTAGAAAAGGATGCTTTTAATTGTTTTTCTGAATAACTATCGTTTGCAGGATCTTCATTCATCCAATGTAAGCTTTCTGCGTTACTGGGAAGAATTGGGCATACTTCTTCAGCGCATAATGTTATTGCATAGTCTAAATTATCAAGGAATTCTTTATCTAAATCCTCAGTAGATTTTGAATGTTGATCGCGAATATCAATGCCAATATCATCCATGGCAATCACTGCATTAATATGCACCTCCCCAGAAGGAGTTGAACCTGCACTTTGTATATTATGATTCTTACCAAGCATTGACTTGGCTAGGCCCTCTGCCATCTGGCTTCTTGCTGAGTTAGCTACGCATAGAAAAAGAATATTCATAAATCATAATTGAGCATTTAAGTAATAAAGAGTATCTTATAGTTAATAGAGGTAAGCAATATTGTGAAGCAACAATTTACTGTTAATTCAATGCTCAGAGGTCTTCATGGAAAGCTTGGAGAAGATGACTTTATTGAACCCTTAGAAATTCTTACTCACTCCCTTAACAAACATAATAAATTTAATCAGTTTGGAAAAATTGCTTTTAACCATCAACTAAAAAATAGACTTAAAGTAAGAAGAGATCTTTATAAGCTTCATCTTGAAAACAAATTCGAAGAACCTGCAGATCCTGTTTTTGTAATAGGATTGCCAAGATCAGGCACTTCGATACTGTTTAACCTTTTATCTCTTGATGATGCTCATAGATCTCCGAGATATTGGGAAATTATGCATCCTTTTCCAATTACAAAAAATACCAAAGAAAGGCTTAAAAGAGAAAAGAAAACTAATAGAGAATTAAAATTAGCTAAAACTTTGATACCTAAACTAAGAGCAATGCACACGATAAGAGCAGAAACTCCTGAGGAGTGTGAGCAAATAGCCACAATTAATGTAAGAAGCTTTGTCTATATGTGCATGGCTGATGTGCCAGAATATATAGCCTATTTAAAAAACTGTCCTTTTGATACTGTCTTCAAATGGCATAAAAGATTTTTTCAAGCTTTAGAAATTAATGGCAAGCCAAAAAGATGGTTATTAAAAGATCCCAGTCACATAGGCCATTTACCAGAAATACTTCAAGCCTATCCCAATGCTAAATTTATACATATCCATCGTGATCCAACAGAGTCAGTGGCCTCTTTTTGTAGCTTAACTAAAAATGTAAGACTGGCTTTTTCTAAAAAAGTAAATACAGATGATATTGGAAATACTGTTATAGACTTTTGGAATCATAATCTTAGAAAAGGAATGGACTACAGAAAAAATTTATTAAATGATCAAATAGTTGACGTAACTTATGAAGATTTTATTTCAAGCCCCTTAAATCAAATCAAATCGATCTATATGCAATTAGGTTTTGATATGACTATTGAAACAGAAAATAATATTGAGAATTATCTTTACGAAGATCAAAAGAAAACAAAATCATCTCACCATTATTCATTGGCTGAGTTTGGCTTAAATGAAAAAAATGTAAAAGATCAATTTAGAGACTACATGCTCAATTATGATTTTTAGTGATAAAATCATCTTTTTAAATTTAAAGCTAAATCTGTGATAAATAACAACTTATTAAAATCAGTTTTATGTACTTGTGCTCTAGCATTGGTTCTTAATTCTTGTTCTAAAAAAAGCGATGAAGCTGAAATACCAATTATTGAGGAGACAAGCATGACACAAGTAACTATTAAAACTTCTGCTGGAGATATTCAGCTTGAACTGGATGGTGAGAAAGCGCCTATTACAGTTGAAAACTTTGTATCTATTGCTAATTCAGGCTATTACGCTGGGACTATCTTTCATAGAGTCATAAACGGTTTTATGGTTCAAGGCGGTGGTTTAAATGCTGATATGAGTAATAAATCTAGCGGCACTTCCCCTATTCAAAATGAAGCTAACAATGGCTTAGTGAATGATCGTGGAACTATTGCTATGGCAAGAACTATGGAGCCTCATTCTGCTACTGGTCAGTTTTTTATCAACCATAAAGATAATGGATTCCTTAATCATACTGGTGAAAATCCTCAAGGTTGGGGCTATGCAGTATTCGGTAAAGTAACTGAAGGTATGGATGTTGTTGACGCTATTGCAGACGTTGCAACTGGATCATCTGGTGGACATCAAGACGTTCCATTAGAAGTTATTACTATTGAATCGGTAACTGTTGCTGAATGAAGCCTCGCTTTATCTCAGATATACATTTAAGCGAAAAACATCCCGAACTTACTCAAGCCTTTTTTACATTCTTAGAAGAGTCTAAAGAGGCTTGCACTCATCTTTTTATTCTAGGAGATTTATTTGAAACCTGGATAGGAGATGATGACGATTTACCTCTTTATGGTGAAATCAAAGAGGCCTTATTATCATTTACCACCAACGGACCAAAAACATTCTTCATGCATGGCAACAGAGATTTTTTAATTGGAGAAACTTTTGCTAATGAAACAGGAATTACTATTCTTCCAGACCCTTACGTTTTAGATATTAATAATCAAAAAGTTGTTCTTAGTCATGGTGATTTTTTATGTACTGACGATACTGACTACATGAATTTTAGAAATGAGGTTCATACTGAAAAATGGCAGTCTAGTTTTTTACAAAAGGATATTAACGAACGCAAACAAATTGCAGCTAGCCTTAGAGATGATAGCGAAGAAGCGACCTCCAAAAAATCAGATACTGTTACAGATGTTAATGCTCAAGCAGTTGAAAATTTTATTAATAAACATCAACCTGATCTTTTTATTCACGGCCATACACATAGGCCTGGAATACACAATATAGAGCTAAATAATTTATCTTCAAAGCGCATTGTTTTAGGTGATTGGGGTGCCAAAGGCTGGTACTTAGCACTTGATTCCAAAGATGCAGATTTAAAAGAATTTAATATCTAAACCCTCTTGTTATAGTTATTTTTATACTGTATATTTATACAGTATTATTAAATAATCCTTATGAAAGTTAATTACATCGGAAAAATTTCTGAAGAAAATCTGCCGGCAATATTTGTGCCCTATTTTCTTGAGTCGGTGCATGCAGGGTTCCCCAGCCCTGCAAGCGACTATATTGAAAGTCCGATAGATCTAAATAAACATCTTGTAAAAAATGGGGCAGCTACTTTTTTAGTAAGAGCTCAGGGACAATCGATGATTGGTTCTGGAATAACAGATCAGGCAGTCTTAGTTGTTGATCGAAGCATTAAGCCAACACACAACAGTATTGTTGTTGCGTCCATTGATGGAGAGTTTGTATGCAAGCGCTTAAAGCTCAAACCTAAAATGTGTTTGATGCCAGACAATCCAGACTACCCTCCTATCTTTATTAATCACGGTCAAGAATTAGAAATAGTAGGAACTGTCACAGCAGCTATTAATAAATTCTAATGGCTTTGGCTTTAGTAGATTGCGAAAGCTTTTATGCTTCGTGCGAAAGAATCTTTCGCCCTGATTTAAAAAATATTCCCATAGTTGTTCTCTCTAATAACGACGGTTGCGTTATTGCCAGAAGCACCGAAGCAAAAAAAATGGGTATTGGTATGGGAGTTCCCTGGTTCAAGGTTAAAGAATCTTTCCTTTCTCAGGGAGGGCAAGTCTTTTCATCTAACTTTACTTTTTATGGAGATATGTCAGCTAGGGTAATGAATATTTTAGAAGGCTTTGTTCCAGAAGTTGAAATTTACAGTATTGATGAAGCCTTTCTAGGATTAGATTCTCTTGAAGAACATTACAACTTATATGACTTTAGTTGTCATGTAAGAAGCTTGGTCAAGCAATGGACTGGGGTCCCAGTTCGTATTGGTATAGCTCCAACAAAGACTCTAACCAAAATAGCTTTGAATGAAGTTAAAAGATTAAATGTTCCCACCAAAGTGCATCAAATATCTACAAGAAATGAGATCAGAAATGCTTTAGTCAATACTCCAGTACACGACGTTTGGGGAGTCGGCAGAAGACTTAGTGAGCATTTAAATAAAGCTAAGATTACTAATGCTTTACAGTTAGCTGATATAGATCCTCAATATATCAAACGAAAATTCAGCGTTGTTTTGGAAAGAACTGTTAGAGAACTTAGAGGCCAAAGGTGTCTCAACATAGAAGAGAGTATTTCAGCAAAAAAACAAATAGTTGTCAGTCGTAGTTTTGGCACAAGAGTAACTGATTTAAAAACTCTAAAACCTATAGTGAGCAACTTTGCAGTAAGAGCATCTGAAAAATTAAGAAACGAAAAACAAAAATGTTCTCAAGTTTCTGTCTTTGTAAGAACAAGTCCCTTCAGTGATCATATGCCTCAACACAGAGGTTACAAAACTATAGAGCTCTTCACTCCCACTAACGATACCAGAGATATATTAATAGCGGCTAAGAAAGCTCTACTCCCTATATTTAGATCAGGATACGACTATGCTAAGGCTGGCATTCTTTTAAGTAGATTTTCTAATGAAACTTCTAGGCAGTTCTCTTTATTTAAAGATCCAAATGAACCTAAAGAGAATTCAGAATTTATGAAATACATAGATCAACTAAATAACTATGAAACTCAAATTTATTTTGCTTCTCAAAATACAAAGAGATGGTCACCAATGAAACAGAATATGACTTCACCCAAATATACAACCAGCTGGTATGAGTTACCAATAGCAAAATAAATTGGCACAAAGATTGCAATATCAGAAGTATTTATGAGGTATTTTATGTTTGAGTATTGGTTAAAAGTTTATGAATTTTGCACACAAGAGCCATTATGGGCGATTGCATTTTTCTTTTGTGGCTTTGTGATTGGCGACGTTTATTTCACGTTATAAGAGCTAAATTATCCTTATCTAGAACCTTTCTAGATGCTTTAGTTCGTTCAAAATATATAAGGTAGATGAGAATGATTATCAGAACGATTATCATTAAATAAATACCTTATATCAGTAGTTTACATAAATAACTAAATATACTATATTTATGACTAATTATTCAAATTTATTATTTTTTTAAGGAGAAATATAGTGGAAATTGTTGAGATCAATACAAAAAAGGTTTGTGAGTTATTAAATGAGATTATGGAATATGAGTTAGCAGGTGTTGTTAGATACACTCACTCTTCTATGATGGTTACAGGCCCACATAGATTGCCTATCGTTGCATTTTTAAAAGAGCAAGCAGCCGAGTCTTTAATGCATGCTCAAGGAGCAGGAGAAATCATTGCAGGCCTAGATGGACACCCAAGTCAAAAGATAGCAAAAATAGAAGAAACAAATAGACACACAATTAAGGACATCTTAGAAGAGAGTCTAGAGCATGAAGTTCATGCATTAAATTTATATAAAGAGCTTTTAATAATTGTTGAGGACAGATCTGTGTATTTAGAAGAATATGCAAGAGGTATGATTGGAGAAGAGGAGCAACATTCTTTAGAACTAAAAAGAATGCTTAAAGATTTTGGTTAAAGGATGTCAGGATTTTTATTTTGATGAAAAATATCTTTGATGATGAGCTTCAGATAGTTCAAGCAACTCTTGGTTGAGCTCATCTTTAATTTTTTCAGGCTCGTAATATTTAAGAACACTTATTCCAAATTGTGTTAAATCTAAAGATTGAGATCCAGCAGCTCTGAGTAAATCAAATATCCAGGTCAAAGGATCAAGAGAATTGTTATAGTTAATAGCATTTTCTTTTAGCTTTATAGCAAATAAATCTACATCATCAATTCGGAATCTATTTTTTAAAACCATAAGTTTAAATTTTTCTAAACGATCGTTTACAAAAGCTCGCTCCTCCATAGAAAACCTAGTCCAGCCTACTATTTCGTGGGAAAAACGTTTGCATCCTTTGCACACTTGATCACCAAATGTCGTGGTGCAAATGCCTAGGCAGGGAGTTGTTGAACGGTTTTTATGCATAATTATTGAAAATAATAACTCATTTTTAAATAAAAGCTCAGATTTAGTGGAAGCCTTTTAACTAGAAGAGTAAAATGAGCCACGGAGAGCACACATGTTAAACGAATACAAAGCACACGTAGACGAAAGAGCAGAGCAAAATATACCTCCTCTTCCACTTGACGCAGACCAAACTGCAAAATTGGTAGACCTATTAAAATCTGAACATGAAGAGTCAGATTTTTTAATTCATCTATTAAAAGAAAGAGTTCCTGCTGGCGTTGATCAATCAGCTTATGTAAAAGCAGCTTTCTTAGCTGATATTACAACTGGCAAAACTAAAAGCCCTTATATAAATGAAGTAGAGGCAGTTAAAATTCTTGGAACTATGCTCGGAGGATATAATATTGCTCCGTTAATAGAATGTCTGAAAATAGATGGGCTTGGTGATGCAGCTGCAGATGCTTTAAGTACTACTTTATTAATTTTTGACGCTTTTAATGAAATATTTGATTTATCTAAGTCTAATGAATTTGCTAAACGAGTTGTTCAGGCATGGGCCGACGGACTTTGGTTTACGAGCAAACCTGATGTCCCTGACACAATTAAGTTAACGGTTTATAAGGTAAGTGGAGAAATTAATACTGATGACTTATCACCTGCAACAGATGCCTGGTCAAGACCAGATATACCTCTTCATGCATTAGCAATGTTTAAGATGCCTAGAGAAGGCCTAGACACACCACTTGAAACAATTGAAGAGCTTAAAAAGAAAGGTAATCCATTAGCATTTGTTGGTGATGTGGTTGGAACAGGTTCTTCTAGAAAATCTGCTACTAATTCAGTTTTATGGCATATGGGAGATGAAATACCGTGCATACCTAATAAGAAAGAAGGTGGCTTTTGTTTTGGCAGTAAAATTGCTCCTATTTTCTTTAATACAATGGAAGATTCTGGTTCGTTCCCAATTGAGTTTGATGTTTCGGTTTTAGAAATGGGACAGGAAATAATACTTAAACCTTATGAAGGAAAAATTTTAGATGCATCCACAAATGAGGTATTAACAAATTTTGAACTTAAAACTGATGTATTGCTTGACGAGGTCAGAGCAAACGGAAGAATACCATTAATAATTGGCAGGCAATTAACTGATAAAACTAGAGAAATTTTAGGTCTAGAGCCATCTGATATTTTTAGAAGACCTGATGATTCAGATGCGTCTAAAAAAGGATACACCTTAGCGCAAAAAATGGTTGGTAAAGCTTGTGGTGTTAGTGGAGTTAGACCAGGTGTTTATTGTGAACCAAGAATGACAACTGTTGGCTCACAAGATACAACAGGGCCAATGACAAGAGATGAATTAAAGGAGTTAGCTTGTTTGGGCTTTTCCGCTGACTTGGTGATGCAATCGTTTTGTCATACAGCTGCCTATCCAAAACCTGTTGACATAGAAACGCAACATACCCTTCCCGATTTTATTATGAACAGAGGTGGCGTTTCGCTAAAGCCTGGAGATGGAATTATTCATTCTTGGCTTAATAGAATGCTAATACCAGATACTGTTGGGACTGGTGGAGATAGTCATACTAGATTTCCTATGGGAATAAGCTTTCCTGCTGGTTCTGGCTTAGTTGCATTTGCTGCAACACTTGGTGTTATGCCTTTGGATATGCCTGAATCAGTGCTTGTTAGATTTAAAGGTGAGATGCAACCAGGAATTACTTTAAGAGACTTGGTAAATGCTATTCCTTATGCAGCTATTCAAAAAGGATTACTAACAGTTGCTAAAGAAGGTAAGAAAAATATTTTCTCTGGCAAATGTCTTGAGATTGAAGGTCTTCCTGATTTAAAAGTTGAACAGGCGTTTGAGCTTTCGGATGCATCTGCTGAACGATCAGCATCTGGGTGTACTGTTCGCCTAAACAAAGAACCTATTATCGAATATCTTGAATCTAATATCATTATGCTCAGATGGATGATATCTAGTGGCTACGGTGATACCAAAACTATAGAAAGAAGAGCTCAAGCTATGGAAGAATGGATCAAAAATCCAGAATTACTAGAGCCTGATTCAGATGCAGAGTATGCAGAAATTATAGAAATTGATCTTAATGAAATTACTGAACCTTTATTGGCATGCCCTAATGATCCTGACGATATAAAACCTTTGTCAGAAGTATGCGGTGAAAAAATAGATGAAGTATTTATTGGATCATGTATGACGAATATTGGTCACTTTAGAGCAGCAAGTCATTTATTAAAAAAGTATGACGGTACTAAAGCAAAACTTTGGATCTCTCCTCCAACCAAGATGGATGAAAAACAATTAAAAGAAGAAGGTATCTTTGAAACTTTTGTGACTTCAGGTGCAAGAACTGAATTACCAGGATGTTCTTTATGTATGGGAAATCAGGCTAGGGTTTTAGCTGGAGCAACTGTTGTATCTACATCAACTAGAAACTTTCCGAATAGATTAGGTGATGGAGCTAACGTATATTTGGCCTCTGCAGAACTCTCTGCAATTGCCTCTATCATTGGAAAACTGCCAACTCCAGAAGAATATTTGAAGTATATGAATGAGATAAATCCTTTTTCAAATGAAATATATAAATATCTGAATTTTGATGAAATACCAACATACGTAGCAAGCGCCAACTCAGCAGATATTCCAACTATTAATATTGTAAATCCTACTTAGGCTTTAGCTTTTTCTCTTTGGGCTTTGACTTCATCTTGCCTTGAGATTTCAAGATCCTTAAGATAGTTTTCACCAAGAGGAGTAATATATTCTCCAGTGAAAATTGAGGTTTCAAATTCTTTAATCTCTGGGTTGCCTACTTTTACTGTATCTATCAAATCATCCAGAGACTGATATATTAACCAATCGGCACCAATCTCATTTGCTACTTCTTCATCTGTTCTATTGGAGGCTATAAGCTCGTTGGTAGCAGGCATATCAATTCCATACAAGTTTTGATATTTAATTGCTGGAGCGGCTGATGCAAAATAAACTTTTTTTGCTCCAGAATCTTTTGCCATTTCAATAATCTTTTTACTTGTAGTACCTCTTACAATTGAGTCATCAACTAACAAAACATTTTTACCTTGAAACTCTAGATCAAGAATATTCAGCTTTCTTCTAACTGATTTTTTACGTTCTTCTTGATAAGGCATAATAAAAGTTCTTCCTATGTATCTATTTTTTACAAATCCTTCCCTATAAGGCACATTGAGATCAACAGCAAGTTGAAGGGCTGCAGTAGTCGAGCTATCGGGTATAGGAATGACTACATCTATGTCATGGTCTGGTCTTATAGATTTAATTGATTCAGCTAACTTTGAACCCATTCTCATTCTTGCCTTATAAACAGAAATTTCATCAATTTTAGAGTCTGGTCTAGAAAAATATACATACTCAAAAATACATGGTCTTTTCATAGGTTCCTCAGCACATTGTTGAGAGAAAAGATTTCCATTTTTATCAATAAAAACAGCCTCACCTGGATCTACATCCCTTAATTTAGTGAAGCCTTGAGATGAAAATAAAGCATCCTCTGAAGCTACAATATACTCATCTCTATCATTTCCTTTTCTAATGCCAATAGATAAAGGTCGTATTCCGTTACTATCTCTAAAAGCTAAAATTCCGTGTCCAGTTATTAATGCAATTACAGCATAGGCTCCATCACATCTCCTATGAGTTTTCGAGACTGCTTTAAAAATATGTTCTGCGGACGGATAAATTTCTCTCTGCTTTGCTAACTCATGTGCAAAAATATTCAATAAAACTTCAGAGTCTGAATCCGTGTTTAAGTGCCTCATCTCAGCATGAAATAATTGATTTGCTAATTCTTTAGCGTTAGTGAGATTTCCATTATGGGCAATGCTAATTCCATAAGGTGAATTTACATACATAGGTTGCGCAAACTCTTTTCCTGTTCCACCAGCAGTTGGATACCTCACGTGGCCTATTCCATAACTTCCTATGAGCTTTTCCATATGATTCTGTTGAAATACGTCTCGAACATATCCCATGGATTTTCTACTTTTTAGCTTTCCATCAAGATCGCATACAACCATACCAGCAGCATCCTGACCTCTATGTTGAAGCATTAAGAGAGAGTCATATATTTCTGCAGCTACGTTTGTTTCAGCAGAAATTCCAACTATTCCACACATTAGGATTCCTCTTGAATAGAATTTGAGTCTTCGGAATCAGGAGTTAAGCTTTCCTTGATTGGCTCGATAACATCCATGGCTTCTTCGACAATATCTTTATTATCTATTAAATCTCTTAAATAAGCTTCTATTTGCGGAGCATATTTTTCAATTAATGGTGTTATTTTTGACTTGTCTATTAAATCTGTGGACTTTACGCTCGAAGGAAGAAGAAGGAATATAACAAATAAAACAATTAAGCCTCTGCCTAGACCAAATAGAACTCCAAGAAATCTGTCAAATCCAGAAGCTCCAGACCATTTAATTAACTTACTAATAAACTTAATAACCATTCCTCCAAGAATGATACAAATCATAAACACAACAATGTATGAAAGAATTTTAGATATCTCTTCGTTACCAACATATTCATTTATTGATGGGGTTGCTAAGGATTCAAGACTAACTGCAGCAACAAAAGCGACAATCCATAAAAATAACGAAAGGAATTCTTTAGTAAAACCTCTTGCTAGAGAAATTAGCCCAGACGCAGTTAAGACAATTAAAATAAACCAATCAGCAATATTTAGACCTAAAGCTTCCATCTAGATATTTCCCCATTTTTTGATTCGGATACTTCCTGAATTAAATCTATATTACTATTTATATCATCTTCTGTTAGAAAAGG
>ERZ802826.91-NODE-91-length-29050-cov-15.0879_pt1 | contig 29050 bp, 30 predicted proteins | sample MGYA00345651_ERZ802826 | MGnify/ENA primary metagenome ERZ802826 (study PRJEB30503, sample SAMEA104212371) | marine metagenome | biome: Westerlies Biome; feature: [SRF] surface water layer (ENVO:00010504) within the epipelagic zone...; material: water (ENVO:00002006)...
TTAGTTTCCATGTGTTGTCTTTTTTATCGATTAAGTGTATGGTAAATTTAGATAAAATAATTAAATTTGCATCCCTTTAAAGGTAAAAGCATTATGAAACAAGGTATTCATCCAGAAAACTATCGCTTGGTGGCGTTTAAAGATATGTCTAACGAAGACGTATTTATTACCAAATCAACTGCCAATGCCAAAGAGACTATTGACTTAGACGGTATAGAGTATCCGCTTGTTAAATTAGAGATTTCTCGTACGTCGCATCCATTTTATACGGGTAAATCCAAATTGGTGGATACTGCTGGTCGTATCGATAAATTTAAGAACAAATACGCGAAATTTAAGAAGTAGTTTAATTTTCCGCACAATTTAGAGCTTCCCTTGTGGAGGTTTTTTTATTTACGCTTATCTTTGGAAAATGCGTTTATGCTTATTTGACGGACCAAACCGCACCGACTTACTTCCACTTGTGTATACGCGGCCTGTAGCAGATTTGTTTATGGGCGGGATGACGCTAGCAAAACGCTGGGAGCATGTGCTAGATGCCGTAGCTGTTGCAGAAACAGAAGCCTACTTACAACCAAAAACACCATCTTTTGATGTAGCTGTTTTAGCTGGTTGTTTGCCGTCTATAGATTTAATAAAAGCGATTAAGCAACTAAAAGAGGGGCAAAAGTTGCTATATAACGATCAGCTATTAGCCTTTAGGGGAGCGCAGTCTAGTGCGGCAGATAAAATAAATGCACTCGAAAAAATCAGTTTTTCTAAACCCGTAACAATTATTCGCTATCCTTGGGATTTGTTTACACACAACGCACAAGCTATTTGTGACGATGCTACGTTTTTTGAAGAAACCCATAACAACATACTTCACGATTCTAATCAACATTTTGGAAAACACCCTGTCATAGTTGGTGCCAATGTATCAGCGTTAGCAGCTACTTTTAACACTACTCAAGGGCCTGTCATTTTAGATGACGACGCAGTAGTCATGGAAGGCTCACTTTTGCGAGGACCGCTATATGTTGGTAAAAACTCCGTTATCAAAATGGGAGCTAAAGTGTATGGCGGGACTAGTTTGGGTGAAAACTCGAAAGTTGGAGGTGAGCTCAACAACGTTATTTTTTTTGGAAATAGCAACAAAGGACACGATGGTTTTTTAGGTAACGCTGTTGTAGGTGAATGGTGCAATCTTGGCGCGGCCACAGATGCATCAAATCTAAAAAACGATTATGGTGAAGTTCGCGCATGGAATTATACCCAACAAAAATTTATTCGCACAGGACTACAGTTTTGTGGACCTATAATAGGAGACCATTCCAAAACGGCTATTCACACTGCATTAAATACTGCCACGGTAATCGGAGTGTGTTGTAATATTTTCTCGACTGGTTTTCCGCGCGCTTATGTGCCGAGTTTCTCACGTGGAGGAGCTCAGGGGTTTGCCGAAAATCGACTTGATAAAGTCTTAGAAACGGCTGCGACTGTTATGGAGAGACGAGCGAAAGATCTCAGCGAATCCTCAAAACTAGTACTAACCTATATTTTTGAAAACACAAAGAGTTTTCGTCAATCATTTCTTTGATTAATAGCAAATTAGCATTGTATATTTGCCATAAATTATCAAATGTCCACTTCAAAAACGGTAGCATTTTATACGCTGGGATGTAAACTGAATTTTTCAGAGACATCTACCATTGCCCGATCGTTTACTACTGCTGGTTACGAGCAAGTTTCCTTTAATAAAACTGCCGACGTATATGTAATAAATACGTGTTCGGTAACTGAAAATGCAGATAAAAAATTTAAGTCTGTCGTGAAACAGGCACTCAAGCAAAACCCTGACGGCTTTTTGGTTGCTATTGGATGTTACGCCCAACTAAAGCCTGAAGAGTCAGCCGCATTAGATGGTGTGGATTTGGTTTTAGGAGCAAATGAAAAATTTAATGTAGTAGATTTTCTTGAGAGTAAATCACCCCGTGGCGTTCATGCATGTACTATTGATGAGGTAGAGCAGTATGTTGGTAGCTATGCCATAGGAGAGCGTACACGCGCGTTTTTAAAAGTTCAAGACGGATGCGATTACAAGTGCACTTACTGCACTATCCCGCTAGCTCGTGGCTTTTCTAGAAGCGACACGCTTTCAAATATTTTAAATCAGGCACATGAAATCGTGGCGCAAGGCATTAAAGAAATTGTCCTAACAGGCGTAAATATCGGTGATTTTGGCAAAGGAGAATTCGGTGCTAAAAAACACGAACATACTTTTTTTGACTTGGTTCATGCGTTAGATGAGACAGAAGGATTGGCCCGTATTCGGATTTCATCAATTGAGCCCAACTTGCTGCGGCAAGACACCATTGATTTTGTAGCGCAGTCCAAGCGCTTTGTCCCCCACTTTCATATCCCCCTGCAGAGTGGGAGTAATGCTGTTTTAGCGGCTATGCGCCGTAGGTATCAGCGCGAATTGTATGTTAAACGTGTAGATCAAATTAAAAACCGAATGTCACATGCGTGTATTGGCGTGGATGTTATAGTAGGATTTCCTGGCGAGACGGATGAGCACTTTATGGAAACCTATCATTTTTTAAGTGAGCTAGATGTGTCCTATTTACACGTATTTTCATATTCTGAGCGCGCCAATACAATTGCCGCTGAATTGCCAAACCCTGTCCCAAAAAATATACGCGTAAAGCGTAGCAAAATGTTACGCGGCTTATCGCAAAAAAAACGTAGGGCATTTTACGAACAACAGTTAGGAACTACCCAAGAGGTGCTTTTTGAATCAGAAAACAAAAACGGATATATTCACGGCTTCACGCCCAATTATGTTAAAGTGAAAACCTATTGGGATCCTGCTCTGTGTAATACCATACACACCATAGAGCTAACCCAAATAGCCGATGATGGCTTGGTAGATTTTAAATTTAATAACGCTGTGGGAACACAGGTGGCTTAGATACGCACACCAATAGGGAGCATGCTGCGATAACGCTTATTTTTTCTAATAAAACGCACAATCTCTGGACTTGTTGGCATCATACTAACGTTGCGTTCCGCAATTATGGAAAGTACTTCTTTAATAAATGCATCGCTAAAGTCATTGGGACAATTGTCTTTTGGGACAACTAGTTTGGTGAGAAATATTTTACGCTCTTGTTGTGCGTATTCTATTTTGGCGAGTTCTCCTTCAACTTCTGTTTCAAATTGGCGCAAGAAAGAATTGTCAGTGACGTTAATTTTACCCATAAAAAATTGCTAGGATGCAAATTTACAAAAAAATATGTACATTTAGTTAACAATGGAAAAGGCGAATATAATACATGTATACATGATGCCTGGAATGGCTGCTAATACGTCTATTTTTGATTTTATTACACTAGGTAATTTGTTCGAAATTCATCGCTTAGATTGGCTTACGCCAAATAAAAATGAAACGTTGACTTCTTACGCCATGCGGATGTGTGAGAAGGTTACACATCCAAACCCTGTATTAGTCGGTGTATCTTTTGGTGGTGTTTTGGTGCAGGAAATGTCTAAACTTATTTCTTGTCGAAACGTAATTATTGTTTCAAGCGTTCGAAGTCATAAAGAATTTCCTATACATATGCGCATCACTCGTAAAACAAAAGCGTATCGTTTCTTTCCTACACAATGGGTAGACAACTTAGAAGATTTTGTTGGATTTATGTTTGGGCCTGCGGCACGAAAACGTATGGATTTAAACAAAAAATACCTGTCTATTAGAGATCCGGAGTATTTAGATTGGGCGCTAGAATCTTTTTTTAATTGGAATCAAGAGGAGCCGTTGTCCAATGTGGTGCATATTCACGGCACTTATGATTTGGTTTTCCCTGTGTTTTATTTGAAAGACTATATCCCTGTACCCAAAGGGACGCACGTGATGATAGTTTTACGTGCAAGTTGGTTTAGCGAAAATTTACCTAAAATAATCTTAAATAACTGGAGAGGTTGAGCTAGATTTTCTTCAACTGTTGTTGCATCATTTTTATTTGGTCTGTCAACATTCCTTGCTTATCAAGCTTTTTGGCCTCATTGAGTAGAGAAGTGGCTTCACGCTTGCGACGCTTTTGCATTACAATTCCCGCCAAGCTTAGCTTTGCCATTGCCAAGTCGTGCTTCATGTTTAAACCAAGAGAGATAGCTTTTTTGAAATGCCGTTCTGCTTTGGTTAGATTTTTTTGAGATTCAATGACTCCATGTAAAAAGAAAAAATAGCCTTGTTGTTTTTGAGTCAGTGCTAATTTAGGATTTTTGATCCGTTGCAACCACCGCAATGTGCCATCAAAGTCTTGCTTTCGAAGTCGAAGAAATGAAAGAAGTATCAACTCGTTTTTATAGTATAAGAACACAAATACACCCGAAAGGAAAATTAGAGCGATTCCATTTCCAATATTAGATTCGATAAACTGATAAATAGCATAACCGATGGATAGCGTTGCTAAAACAATTTTTATAGTTTTTGGGAACATAGCTTTCTTTTGATTTGCAAATTTACACATTTATGTAATAAGGTTGTTTGTTGGTGAGGTCAGTTATTGTATATTTGCACCCAGTTTAAGTAAAAATAAGATGAAAAGAACGTTTCAACCTTCAAAAAGAAAACGCCGCAACAAACACGGTTTTATGGATCGCATGTCGTCAGCAGCGGGTCGTAAAGTACTGGCATCACGCCGTGCAAAAGGACGCAAAAAACTTTCTGTATCATCTGAAGTACGTCACAAAAAATAAGTGAATAAAACGTTGAAAACATCAAGGCGCTACTTTATGAGTAGCGCCTTTTTTTGTATATCTTCGAAAGAATTTTGACCACCTTTTAGCAACAACATATGCCAAAAAGAAAAGACCTAAACAGCATACTTATTATTGGATCTGGCCCCATTATTATTGGCCAAGCATGTGAGTTTGATTACTCGGGATCGCAGTCGTTACGCTCACTAAGAGAAGATGGAATTGAAACCATACTTATCAATTCTAATCCAGCAACTATCATGACCGACCCTTCAATGGCAGATCATGTATATCTGTTGCCGCTAACCACAAAATCCATCATTAAAATCCTAAAAGCGCATCCTCAAATTGATGCCGTGTTGCCCACTATGGGTGGACAAACTGCTCTAAATCTGTGTATAGAGGCTGACGAAAAAGGGATTTGGAAAGACTTTGATGTAAAGCTCATTGGCGTAAACATTGACGCAATAAATATTACAGAAGACCGTGAGAAATTCCGTGAGCTCATGGGTAAAATTGATGTGCCGATGGCGCCACAAGCCACAGCAACATCATTCTTGAAAGGGAAAGAAATTGCTCAGCAATTTGGTTTTCCCCTTTGTATCAGAGCTTCATATACCTTAGGTGGTGCAGGTGCTGCCATTGTATATAAGGAAGAAGATTTTGACGAACTCATGCGACGTGGATTGGAAGTTTCACCCATCCATGAGGTCATGATCGACAAAGCCATGATGGGATGGAAAGAATACGAATTGGAGTTGCTACGAGACAATAACGATAATGTGGTTATCATTTGTTCGATCGAAAACATGGATCCCATGGGAATCCATACGGGCGATTCTATAACCGTCGCGCCAGCCATGACATTGTCGGACAGAACCTATCAGAAAATGCGTGATATGGCTATCAAAATGATGCGCAGTATTGGAGATTTTGCAGGAGGTTGTAACGTTCAATTTGCGGTGAGCCCTGATGACAAAGAAGATATTATTGCCATTGAAATCAATCCACGTGTGTCACGCTCATCCGCCTTGGCAAGTAAAGCAACAGGATATCCTATTGCAAAAGTAGCTACCAAATTGGCAATTGGCTATAGACTTGATGAGCTAGATAACCAAATTACAAAATCGACTTCGGCTTTGTTTGAGCCAACGTTAGATTACGTTATTGTAAAAATTCCACGTTGGAACTTTGATAAGTTTGAAGGATCAGATCGAACGCTAGGATTACAAATGAAAGCTGTTGGCGAGGTCATGGGTATTGGACGTTCGTTTCAAGAAGCCCTGCACAAAGCCACGCAATCGTTAGAAATTAAGCGCAACGGATTGGGTGCCGACGGGAAAGGCTACACAGACTACAATCAAATCATTCATAAGCTTACCCATGCCTCTTGGGATAGAGTCTTTGTTATTTACGATGCTATTGCCATGGGCATTCCATTGAGTAAGATTTATGATATTACCAAAATTGACATGTGGTATTTGAAGCAATATGAAGAATTATTCCAATTACAGAAAGAAATTTCTACGTATACCATTGACAGTATCAATAAAGAATTATTATTAGAAGCCAAACAAAAAGGGTATGGCGACCGTCAAATTGCGCACATGTTGGGTTGTTTGGAAAGCCAGGTGAATAGTAAGCGCGATGAAATGAATATCCAGCGTGTTTACAAATTGGTGGATACGTGCGCAGCAGAATTTACTGCAAAAACACCCTACTACTATTCAACTTTTGAAAGCACAATGGAATCCGCTGACGGTAATGTAGCTGTACACAATGAAAGTGTGGTTTCTGATCGTAAAAAAATCGTAGTCCTGGGCTCTGGACCAAACCGAATTGGACAAGGAATTGAGTTTGATTATTGCTGTGTTCACGGCGTATTGGCTGCAAGCGAAGCAGGCTATGAAACCATTATGATTAACTGTAACCCCGAAACAGTTTCTACCGATTTTGACACGGCAGATAAACTTTATTTTGAACCTGTTTTCTGGGAACATATCTACGATATCATTCGTCATGAAAAACCCGAAGGCGTCATCGTGCAGTTGGGTGGTCAAACGGCATTAAAACTTGCCGAAAAACTAGACCGCTACGGGATTAAGATTATGGGGACGAGCTACCAATCGTTGGACTTAGCAGAAGACCGTGGAAGCTTCTCTACATTACTTAAAGAGAATAACATCCCGTACCCTGAATTTGGTGTGGCAGAAACTGCAGATGAAGCACTTAACCTAGCGGATAAGTTAAACTTCCCCATATTGGTTAGACCCTCATATGTATTGGGTGGACAGGGAATGAAAATTGTCATTAATAAAGAGGATTTGGTCAAGCATGTGGTTGATTTATTACATAAAATTCCAAACAACAAACTTTTGTTAGACCACTATTTGGATGGTGCTATTGAGGCAGAAGCAGATGCTATTTGCGATGGTGAAAATGTGTATATCATCGGAATTATGGAACATATTGAACCTTGCGGTATTCACTCCGGTGATTCTAACGCGACGTTGCCTCCATTTAATTTGGGTGACTTCGTGATGCAACAGATTATTGATCACACCAATAAGATTGCGCTAGCGTTAAATACCGTTGGGCTTATCAATATTCAATTTGCTATAAAAAATGATGTGGTGTACATCATTGAGGCTAATCCGCGGGCTTCGAGAACGGTTCCCTTTATTGCGAAAGCATACAAGGAGCCATATGTAAACTACGCTACGAAAGTTATGATCGGAGATAAAAAAGTGTCTGATTTTAATTTTAATCCGCAATTGGAAGGCTTTGCCATCAAGCAACCGGTTTTTTCATTTAACAAATTTCCAAACGTCGACAAGGCACTAGGTCCAGAAATGAAAAGCACAGGCGAAAGTATCTTATTTATAGACAACCTTCAAGACGACGAATTTTACGAGTTGTACGGACGTAGAAAGATGTATTTGACCAAATAGATTGCGTGAATTCACGTATATTTAAGCAAACATTTTAGTATGGAGTGGATTACAGTTGCCATTGTTTTAGTGGCGCTTGTTTTGTTTTTTCTTATCAATCAAAAGAATCAATCCAAAGGCGTTTCGGATGCGTTTTTAATGCAACTTAATGCGCAGCTGCGTGAAGAGATACAGAGCATCCGCAAAGAAACAGACGCCAATGCCAAAGAAACCCGGGTTGAGCTGGAGCAGAAGCTAGATAATATCACCAAAGGTATTAGCGATTATCAGCGTTCCTCGAACCTGTCCATAACACAGCAATTTACAGAGTCCAAAAAGGCCATCACCGACGTGACCAAAGCGCTTTCTGAAATCAAAGGCACCAACGAGCAAGTACTCAGTTTTGCCAACCAGATGAAAACACTGGAGAAAATTTTGGGCAATTCCAAACAGCGTGGCATCTTGGGTGAAATCCAATTAGAAAATTTATTGGCAAATGTGCTGCCTCCCGAACTGTTTCAAATGCAATACAGCTTTACCAACGGCGAAGCAGTAGATGCAATCGTAAAAGTGGGCGATTTTATTATTCCTATTGATGCGAAGTTTTCATTGGACAATTACAACAAAATGGTAGAAAGCAGCGACGCTGAAGCCATTAAGACATTGGAACAAACCTTTAAGGGAGATATCAAAAAACGCATTGATGAAACGGCAAAATATATTCGCCCAAATGAAGATACAACAGACTACGCCTATATGTTTATTCCTGCCGATGGGTTATACCAAGACTTACTGAATAGTCGAGTAGGAACCTTGCAAATTAACTCCCGAGATTTGGTGTCTTATGCCTATGAAAAAAAGGTAATGATCGTGTCACCGATGAGTTTGTTTCCTATGCTACAGATTACGGTTAAGGCGCTGCATAACTTGAAAATTGAAAACTCCATACAAGATATTTTAAAAAATGTTGATAAACTCTCTGCACACCTTAATGCCTTTGAGGATGTCCACGGAAGGTTGGGGAAATCCATTGGAACGGTGGTAAACCATTATAACAGCTCGGCAAAAGAGTTTAAAAAGATTGACAAGGATATTATTCGCCTCTCTGGTGAAGGAAATGCCCTAGATTACCAACCCGATATGCTAGAACGTCCAGCAAGCGAAGAGTAGACTCGCCTGAGATGATTGTAATGTATAGGTGTATGATTTAGCTTCATGTTTTAAAACAGAACTTTACACATAGTTCGTCGTTTAAGGAACTTTATGCCCTTGACTTTCAGTTAAAAGCATAAACCAATCTTCTAATTCCAACGTAACATTTAGCGCTTCATTAGCGCTTTTAATTCGTTTTTTATTTGTTGTCCCAATAACGGGAGAAATATTTGCAGGATGCTTCAATATCCAACTTAAAAGAATGGCATTTTCAGAAACACTATATTTTTCTGATAGTTTTTTTAGCATCTTTTTTACTCTTAAATTCTGTTCGTTTTCTTTTTTAAAAACAGTCCCTAATGGACTCCAAGCCATTGGGTGAATAGTATTCAGTAACATTTGGTCTAAAGTTCCATCTAGCATGGCAGTATGCTGAGTTAAAGAAAACTCAATTTGATTCACGGAAACTTTAATTTTATTAGAGATTAAATCTACTTGAGCTGGTGTAAAGTTTGACACGCCAAACTCGATAATTTTTCCACTTTCTTGAAGATTCCTAATTGCTTCAGCGATTTCAGTTGGGTGCATTAAAGGACTTGGTCTATGTAATAAAAAAGTATCTAAATAATCTGTTTTTAAATTCCTTAAAGACTCTTCAGCACTCCAAATAATGTAATCTTTTGAATAGTTGTAATGTTTTATTTTATTGTTGCGATTTTTGCCAACATATTGAATCCCACATTTAGAAATGAGTTGAATTTCCTCTCTGTTAATGGTGCTCTCTGCTAATGCATTTCCAAAACTTCTTTCAGTGGTGTAATCCCCATAAATATCGGCATGGTCAAAGGTTTTGTTGCCACTTTCTACGCAAAACGCTATCATTTCAGTGTGCTCTTTGAGAGATAATTGTTTACCCCAATCTCCCCAAGCCATACAACCAATAATAATTTTCGAGTTATTTATCATGTCTTTTTACTTTCCTTTAAGTAGCATCATTAACTTCAATCCAATAGGTACTTGGGTCTTGGAAATACAGTTGTTTTATGCCATCGTTTCGGACGTTGTAGGTGTTGGGCGATCCCAACCAATCAAAATATGAAATGTTTAGAGAAGATATATGTGTCATAAACCCATCAAAGTCGTTTGTACTAAAGGCAATATGAACGGCTTTAACCGTTTTGATATTGGCCTTAGGTCTTGGGATGATGTGCAATTCTTTACCTTCGCCAAGCGATAACCACCTCGTTTTTGATTTTGATGCGGTGTTGTCTATTTCCTTAAAGTTAAATACGGCTTGGTAAAATGCCGTGGATACCTCTACGTCCTTAACAGCTAATGCAAGGTGATTGAATGAAAAGGCCTGCATAGTTGTAACGCTTATGCTAATTGCATTCGTTTCACAGCATAACGATAGCCAAACAGCAACACAGCACTAAAGAAAATATCGCCTATAAGTGAATTTATAAAAAAAGGTATGGCAAGTGTAAAACACGTGATGAGCCCTTCGGGGGTAAGAGGGTAATGCAATACCCAGACGCCAAGATTAGTGAGAACAAAAAAAACGAAACTGCTCAGCAGCACCGTGCCTATATTCATTTTCTTAAACAGTATGCCAACTGCCGTAATCGCTAAAAAAGAAAAATATACTATGGGTGTAATCGTCGAAAAGCCCAAAAACATATCAGTAATAACCATTGCCAAAAGCGGCATCAGGAAAGCCCAATGTTTCTTGTTAAAAAACGTACCGGCAAAAAGTGCCACGGCGGTAATGGGCACAACATTTGGGGGGTGCGGAAGAAATCGTATAAGAACAGCAACGACTACAAAACTAATTAGGACGGTCTCTTTTTTGCTAAATGCCATAGTATTAAGTTCTTATACAAAGGTACATTTTTTTCGTTTTTTATCTTATTATTTTATTAAAAACCTACCTTTGAGTTAGCTTTTAGGTTCTTTTGTAGTGAAGGATGAAAAGGGAAAAAGGTGCAAGACCTTTGCTGATCCCGCAACTGTAAGTACTGCAAGGTTCAATGCTTCAAGCCACTGTGCGCCACGGCTCATGGGAAGGCACATTGAACGGTACAAGTCAGGAGACCTGCCTAAGAGATTCATGCTGCTAGCGCTCGGGATAAGCATTATCAGTTTACAGTTTAGTAACAAATAACATGAAATACATTGTAGCCATGCTACTTTGCTGTGCGGTAGCACATGCACAAGAGCGTCTGGATGAAGTAATCGTTTCAGATTCGCGCATCCCCAAATCGAGAAAAAACAGCGGAAAAGCTGTCGTTAAAATAACAGCAAAGGAGATTGAAAAAAATAAAGGAATATCTCTTGCGCAACTTTTAAATCAATATGCTGGAATATACATATCTGGAAGTCAGTTGCATCCCGGACAAAATCTATCGTACTTTATTCGTGGCGGTAATAACCGTCAGGTATTGGTGCGTATTGATGGGGTAGTGGTAAGCGACCCATCTCAAATAGAATCTGAATTTGACTTGCGTCTTCTTGCCTTGGACCAAATTCAGTCCGTTGAGGTGGTAAAAGGGGCATCGAGTAGTCTGTACGGCAGTGGCGCAGCAACTGCTGTAATTGATATCACAACCAAAAATACAGCTACCGAGAAAACAAGTTTGCAAATAGCGCAAGAATGGGGTACTCAAAATACACACAATCAAAAATTGGGTTCTTTTTCTGATGTTCAGAAGCAATATCTACAACTTCAACGTAGTATTGCCAAAATTGGACTTAGTGCTTCGGTAAGTCGCTTTACTTCTGATGGGATGTCTTCTGTGGTGGGTACAGAAACCGATGCCATTTTAAAGGAAAATATACAGCTTAATGCCAAAAGCCAATATGATGGACCTTGGGGGTGGAAGGCCTTTTTTCATCGAGATCTTATTGATTCCGATTTCGATGATAGTTTTGGCTTTGTGGATGCGCCTTATACCTTGTCAAGTAAAAATAATCGATATGGTATTTCACCTTCCTTTACAAAAGGTAAATCACACTTGCAAGCGCATGTATCATGGTCAGATACAGAACTTACTTTTAATGATAGCTTCCCTCGTTCGTCCTTCTCAGATGTGTTTACTTCTGAGCTTACATGGCGTTACGATATAACAGCGCAATTAACTTTTTTGGGAGGAGGTTTGTATCAAGATTTTAGCTCTGAAAGCTCTTCTAGCGAAGATACTTTTGCACATGAAAACGTAGCTTTTTTTATAAGCGCGAATTGGCAACACCCGAAAGGCTTTGCATTACAGCTAAGTGGTAGAAATTCGGTACATAGTGCCTTTGGCGCCCACCAAACATTCACCATCAATCCCTATTATATTTTTTCGGATTCCGAAGCAACGTATTGGAAGCTTTTTGGTTCTTATGCAACCTCGTTTATCGCGCCCACACATTATAAATTATTTGATCCAATGTATGGCAACCTTGGTTTATCACCTGAGGAAAATAAAACATGGGAATTGGGTGTTGAGTATGTTGCGGAAAATAGTCGAATTACGGTAGTTGGTTTTCAGCGTACCGAAAATAATATAATACTCTGGAAGAACCCTTCAGGCTATTTTAACGATGTTAAAGAACAAAAAGTTAGAGGCATAGAGCTAGAAGGGAATTTTTCGTTTCAAAAGTTAAGTGTACAAGCCAATTATACGTTTACAGAAAAAGTGAAACAGGAGCCATTGCGTTTGCCAAAACACGCTGCAAACGTAGGGCTAACCTATGCTGCGGCAAAAGCGCAATGGGGTGCGCATTTTCGTTATGTGGGTTCTCGATACGATGCGGACTTCTCCACATATCCGTCCACGACTCAAAAACTAAAGGAATTTGCACTCGTAGATGTGCGCGTCACTTTACCCAATTTCATTGGGAATGCTAATGTATCATTTGCGTTAACCAATCTATTTGACGTGTCATATACAGAGTTTATTGGCTACTCGGTATTGGGAAAAAATCTAAATATTGGCTTGCAGTACGCTTTTTAGTCGGTAGGGCTATATATAGCCCTACCTTCTTTCATTTGGATTTCGCTGAACGGTAATTTGTTGTTTGTGGAAAACGAATTCGTAGCAATTACTCTCCCACTAATAACATCAAGGGCTTTTTTTAACAGCGGTTCGTTTACATCACCAAGCAAACCTAAGTTTGAAAGGGTCTCAGGAAGCATAATAGTTGGGGTTAGTCCATCGGAATAGTCGCCAATACCATCACTGTTGTAGTATTTGAATGTAATGGGTAATAAAAGATAGGCATGATTTGGATTTACGGTTCCTTTGTCGTCAATAATGTCTAAAAAGGGATTAGATCCCACATCTTTTCCTGCTGTTTTATCCCCAATTTGAATCACATTCATATAAGGCTTAAGTCCGTTAATTATCATTTCGCTAGCCGAAGCAGCGCTTTTTGTAGTTAGGAAAAACACCCGTGACAATCCAAGTCTTATATCAGTATTGGTAATAGAAATTTCATTGTTTTGTGCGCTTCGTTTTTCATTGAAAATAAGCCGACCAAAAATCTTGTCTCCATCCTCCCCTGCAATGAGCCCAGCCATTAATTGCGCGGTGGATACTCGGCCTCCACTGTTGTAGCGCAAGTCTACCACAAGCTCGTCTATTTGTGCTGCTGAAAAAGTAGTAAATGCTGCTCTTAAATTATCTTCTTGTGGTTCAATAAAGCCATTATACATCAAGTAGCCTACCTTCTTGCCGTCGTACTCTATTACTTTGGCAATATGCACGCTTTGCTCGGTTTGTTGAGAGTTGTTTAGAGCTACGCTTTCTCCCGTAGTTGTAATTTGACTGTTACTAATAGTAGCTAAACCAATGGTGTAGCTAGGGGCATTCGAAAATAACAAACCTAGATAGTTTGTGTCTGAGAGTTTTACTCCGTTTACATGCGAAAAAATATCTCCGCGCTTTATGCCTTTTGTTTTGGCATCGGAGTCGGGTAATACATAACGCACATATCCAAAGATTTCAGAACTGCCTTCTGAAAGCCGAACCAATCCAAATACCATACCATTACCAAGAGCTATCCCTTTTTGACTTTCTAAGAAAGCAACATAATCGTTAGTGATATAACTGTATTTATCTTCAACAATCTGTAAGATATCAAACAGCTCTTCAGGTCCATCAAATGATTGTAAAAAAGCAGTATATTCTTTGTCATTACTAAATCGATTATCGGCCAAATTCGGAACGTCCTCTTGCCACAAGTACCAATAGTTCATTACCTTGTAGATGAAATCTTCAATTTCTAAGTTTTCGGTAGTAGTTACTAGTACGCTGTCATCTATGTCATCTTTACAAGCAAAAACGAATAAGAAAACAAAAAGGAAAAGTAATTTTTTCATAGGTTTGATTGAAAGAGACTAAGCTAATGTACAAAAATATCGAAAGTAGTTCTTGTAACAAGCCGAGCGCATAATCGTTAATGAAACAAACACCCACTAAATCTTTGGCAACCCAAATGGATAAAGGCGCATTTTTACAGCGAATTTTAGCTATTCAAGATAGCATGTTTCGTTTGGCAAAAAGCTTACTAAAATCCACAGAGGAATCCGAAGATGCCGTACAGGAAGTATTGGCAAAATTGTGGCAGAATATGAACAAAATAGCAACACTATCAAACATTGAAGGGTACGCGATGATCATGACTAAAAACTATTGTTTAGACAGGCTAAAATCAAGGCAAGCGTCAGAGTTACGGTTGGTGCATTTTAAGCACGATAAAGCCTCAGCTTCTTTAGACAAACAAATAGAATATCGTGACAGTGTGGCACAAGTTTTTGCCTTTATGGAGGCATTGCCCAAACTCCAAAAAATTGTGCTACAACTCCGTGATGTAGAGCAGTACGATTTTGAGACTATAGCCCAAATTACTGAACTCTCAGAAGGCGCTGTTAGAGTGGCATTATCACGCGCCAGAAAGACTTTACAAAAAAAACTCATCAAAGCACACCAGCATGGAATTGAAACAGGTTCATAAGTACATAGATCGCTACCTAGAAGGAGAAACTTCATTAGAAGAAAAAGACGTTTTGGAAGCTTATTTTTCTCAACCAAACATTGACGAAACCCTGTTGCACTACAAACCGTATTTTACCGCTATTGCACAGCAACGTAAGCAACGCTTTACAGGAAGTTTTAACCCTGTAAAAAGCACAAAAATAATATCATTAAAACGTTTTACAGCAGTAGCTGCGGCTTCAATTGTAGGGGTTTTTGTATGGCAACAAACCTTCGTGCCACAGCAACCTTCGCCAGAAGAAATTGCTTTTGAAGCATTTAAAACAAAAATGTATCTCGTAGCCGAACAGCTAAACAAAGGAAAGCAAGGCGTGGCCTACATAGATACATTTAATGAAACCACAAATAAATATTTAAAAACAGAATAACATGAAAAAGAAAATTCTTTTAGTTGCCCTTTTGACTTTGTCGCTAAGTTGGGGGCAAGACGTATTTGAGAAATACGAGTATGACGACAGCGTCAGTTATTTTTCTATAAGTCCGAAAATGTTTGAAATGCTAGCAAAACTCAGCATTGAAACCAATGACCCAGAAGCAGACCAATTTTTATCTCTTGTCCAAAAAATCGAATCTTTTAAGGTAATTACAACCGAAAGCAGTGATATCTCAAGTGAAATTCAACGTTGGGTAGATAAGCATATTAAATCAGTGAAAATGGAAGAATTGATGCGCGTCCGTGATCAAGATGCGTATGTAAATTTTTATGTGAAGTCAGGTAAAAATAATGATTTAGCCGAAGAGCTTTTGATGTTTGTAACTGAAATCAATACCAAAGAAATCAATTTGGGTGATCGCAAACCTGAGACCGTTTTACTCTACTTAAGTGGTGATATTAACTTGACACAAATCTCCAAACTGGTCAATCAAATGAACCTTCCAGGAGGACAACAATTGGGAAAATTAAATGAAAAAGAAAATGAATAGACTCTGGTTTTACGTTCTTGCTTTGGTGCTGGTTTTACGTTCTTGCTTTGGTGTTGGTGAGTTGTTCCTCCACCCCAAGCATTCAAGAATATTATGTATCTAAATCCGAAGACCCAAATTTTTTAGTGATTGATATTCCAACATCGATTTTGGGCATAGATAATAACGCGCTTTCCAAAGAAGAACAAGATGCACTTAGCTCGTTTCAAAAAGTTAATGTGTTATTGTTTCGCAAAACAGCAGCTAATGCAGATCAGCTTCCTGCAGAACTATCCACAGTGCGTTCAACTATAGACGATACGCTTTTTGAGCCTCTTTTGGTTATGAGCGACAGACAATACTCGGGAAAACTCGTTCTTGAAGGTTCAATAGAGCGTCCTGACGAAATTGTGTTTTTTGGCTCTGCTGACGAAGGTTTTATTTTGGCACGCCTCATTGGACGGAATATGCAGGTAGAAAAAGCGATGTTATTGGCAGGTGTTATTCAACGTGGAAATGGACTAGAAAACGCTGCAAAAATGATAAGCGGGATGCTCTAAATTCCGGTATAATTCTCGGGACGTAAAGCACGCAGTTCTTCTTTTACTGCGTCAGACACATCCAATGTTTCAATAAATGCACGTATAGCCGGCTCGTCAATATGTTTGTTGGTGCGTGTAAGCGCCTTGAGTGCTTCGTAGGGCTTTGGATAACTTTCGCGGCGTAACACCGTTTGTATGGCTTCGGCGAGTACTGCCCAATTTTGATCTAAGTCATTTTGAATTTTTCCCTTATTAACCAATAATTTACCCATTCCTTTGGTTAACGATCCAAAGCTGATAAGCATATGGGCCATCGGAATTCCTGCATTGCGTAGCACAGTACTATCCGTTAGGTCGCGTTGCAATCTTGAGACTGGCAATTTTTCTGCCAAATGTGAGAGTAACGCATTGGCAACACCAAGGTTTCCTTCTGCGTTTTCAAAATCAATTGGATTGACCTTATGCGGCATCGCAGACGAGCCCACCTCACCGTCTTTAATTTGCTGCTTAAAGTAATCCATAGAAATGTACGTCCATATATCACGTGCAAAATCAATTAAAATGGTATTGATACGTCTTTGTGCATCGCAAAACGCGGCGTAGTGATCGTAATGCTCAATTTGAGTTGTTGGGAAAGAATGCTTCAAGCCTAAGTTTTTCTCAACAAATGCAGTTCCAAAAGCCTTCCAGTCTATGTTCGGATAAGCAATAACATGCGCATTGTAATTCCCTGTAGCACCACCAAACTTCGCTGCCATTGGCACCTGTTTTAGCAATACGATTTGCTCTTCAATACGCGTTTTAAAAACTGAAAGTTCTTTGTCTAACCTTGATGGCGATGCAGGCTGACCGTGTGTTCGTGCCAACATGGACACACCATCACATTGAGATATTAGCATATCCAGAGCGTTTAACACATTGCTCAGTTCTTTTACATAAACCTTCTCATATGCTTCTTTAATCGAAAGTGGAATTGCGGTATTGTTCACATCTTGTGATGTCAGTCCAAAGTGGATAAACTCTTTATATGCGCCAATATTTAAGTCATCAAACACATTTTTTAAAAAATATTCAACAGCTTTGACATCGTGATTGGTTTCCTTTTCAATGTCTTTGATAGCTTGCGCTTGGTCTAAATTAAAATGCCGATATACGCTACGCAGTTCTTCAAAAATAGATATTGGGAAGTCGGCTAATTGCGGTAAGGGCAATTCGCAAAGCGCAATAAAATATTCTACTTCAACACGCACGCGGTATTGAATCAATCCAAATTCAGAAAAATAAGGGCTTAGTGGTTTGGTTTTAGCACGATAACGGCCATCAACCGGTGAAATTGCACTTAATTTGTTTAGTAGCATATGGTTTCAAAATGCAAAGGTAGAGAATTTCGCTATTTCTTAACGATTTAACACTTTGTATTCTTCGTAGCATCCACTTATGGCTTCCAAAATTTGCAAGTCGTTGGCACCTTTAATGAAGCTGTCTGAAAAACTGCATTTGCGAAGAATTTCGTCGATATCCACACGATCTATTTGAAGAAGTTCTTCGAGTGTCTTTCGGTCATATTTTACCGCTAACAGGTCACGAAGCTCATTGTTTGCGCGTACTTTTTTAAGCTTTCGCAATTGATTGGGTTTTCGTCCGAAGATATTGTATAAGAAATCGGCTGGATTGGTAACAGCTTGCAAAATTCGCATAGCTGTTCCTGGTGTTCGATTGCCTGCTTCATATCCACCAGATGGTAATCCGGGAATGCTGTAGCGACGTGTTCTGTTGATAGGGATATTCCTTGCGTCAATATCTAAATACCCTGTTAATTGATATGGCCTAACCACGACCTCTTCCAAAGCTAGTGCTAGTTCGGTAAGTTGAAATCGGGTGTTCGGATATTTTATAAGGTCATTAGAAACACGAACTTTGATGGACTTGTAGCCCAAATATGAAAAGTAAAGCGTATCGTTGACCTCAGCATCAATTTCAAACTTTCCCTCTTTGTTTGTAATTGACATGGTAACTTTATTAAGATTGATGATATGCACTGTTGATATGGGTTTTTGATCCGCAGAGCTCTCAACAAAGCCAACAACTTCTTGACCGAAAACCACGGAACAACTCAACAATAAAAAACAAAGCGTAAAGGGTCTCATCATATGATACTACAAACTACGTGCATTCCATTTTTGTCTGCAATATTTTTCCCTAAAATTAACATTATGTTAGGGATTTTAAATAACGGTACAGCTTTGCAACGGCACGACTACGATGACTTAAACGTAGTTTTACTTCATTGGGAAGGGCAGCAAATGTTTTATCGTATCCCTCTGGAATAAAAAGGGGATCGTATCCAAAACCACCCGAGCCTGTTGGCTTTTCAGCAATAAACCCATTAACAATGCCTTCGAAAGTCATTTCTGTTGTGGCATCTTTATACGCAATTACAGTCTTAAATTGCGCTGCTCGACTCGACTCGCTTGCTAACTCTACCAATAACTTGGCGTTGTTTTTGTCATGGTTTTTTTCTTCTCCAGCATAACGCGCCGAATACACTCCAGGGGCACCGTTTAATGCAGTAACTTCCAAACCACTATCATCTGCAAAAACAGGTGTTTTGAATACCTCAAAAACATGCCTTGCTTTTAGGAGAGCATTTCCAACAAAAGTATTTTCGGTCTCGGCAATATCTTGATGATACCCCAAATCAGCTAAGCTTGCTATAGAATAGTCCTCAAAAACAGCTTTTACTTCCTGAACTTTATTTTGATTGTGTGTGGCAAAAATGAGTTTTTTCATTCGTGATGGTAGGGTTCGTTATTAAGAATTGAAAATGCTCTGTAAAGTTGTTCTGCCACAAAAATACGCACCATTTGATGCGAAAATGTCATGGCAGATAGGGAGATTTTATATTGAGCTCTTTTATATATTTCATCTGAAAAACCATAAGGACCGCCGATGACAAAAATCAGATTTTTAGTTCCAGCATTCATGCATTTTTGTAGAAAATTAGCCATACCCTTTGAAGTGTATTGACTACCAACCTCATCAAAAAGCACCAATACGTCTTGTGAATTGAGTTGTTTGAACACCCGTTTTCCTTCTTCTTCCTTTTGTACAGATTCACGTAAGTTTTTGGTGTTTTTTAACTCTGGTAGCTCCACCCATTCAAATTTGACATAATGCGAAAGGCGTTTTTGGTATTCGGGTAACCAATCTCGTAAAGAAACGTGATTGGTTTTACCCATACAGATGACTTTGATTTTCACAATGCTAAGGTATTAATTCTCATGGAAGCCTCCATTTTAATAGTTAACTTAGCACAATGGTTGAAAAAATCGGGCAACATATTACAAGTTGGATGCATCGCATTCGCTTTGGCGATGCAGGTGCTATTTCCCTTTATCAAATTGTTGAGCTTTATTTTTTGGGTATTATTAAAGGAACACTAACCACAAGAGCAAGCAGTATTGCTTTTAGTTTTTTTATGGCAATGTTTCCTTTTTTAATTTTTGTTTTAAACTTAATTCCATTTTTTCCAATTGCCAATATCGAAGATACGTTTTCCTCTTTTTTTTTATCTGTGGCACCTACTGAGGCTCAAGAATTTTTAAACGGTGTGTTGTATGATATTCAGTCTAAACCAAGGCGTGGTTTGCTTTCGTCTACCTTTTTACTCTCTATATTTTTTATGGGTAATGGTGTAAACGCCATTTTCGGAGGGTTTAGCGAATCCATTCATGTAAGTCTTAACAGACATTTTATCAAACAGTATATTTATGCTGTTGGAGTAGGAGTATTGTTAGGATTGATTTTTTTAATTTCCATTGCCGGATACTTATTCTTTGAACTTTTGGTAGCACAAATATTTGATTTTGGATTTGAGTTAAACATGTGGATACGACTGGTTTTTTTCTTTGGAATGGCTTATTTGGTAAGCTCTATCCTCTTTTATTTTGGTACACATCGCGGTTTTTCAAGCTTCTTTTCTGCAGGTGCGTTGGTCACCACTTTTTTATTCGCTCTTACTTCTTATGGCTTTGGGGTCTACTTGGATAATTTTGCCCAATACAATCAACTCTATGGGTCTATTGGAGCGATCCTTATTTTGATGCTTTATATTTGGTTGAATGCGATTGTCTTGTTGTTAGGATTTGAACTCAATGCCTCTATCGCTAAGCTAAAACAGTCTCGCTAATGTCGTTTTTTTTAGATGTAGTTCTTCCCTTACCGCTAAAGGAGACCTTTACTTATGTTATTACACCAGCCGAAGCCGAAGTGCTTCAGCCCGGAATGCGCGTAGTGGTTCCATTTGGAAAAAGAAAAATGTATACGGCAATAGTTTTTAAGGTGCACCAAGCTGCGCCAAAAGCCTATCAACCCAAACAAATAGACAGTATAATTGATAGCAGTTCGGTGATTTCGTCAGTTCAGCTTTCGTTTTTAGCCTGGATAGCTTCTTACTACCAAGCGCCTTTAGGATTGGTCTTTCGAACAGCACTGCCTTCTGTAATGTTGTTAGAAAGCGAAACGGAAATTATTATTCATGAATGGGAAAGGCTTTTGCCAACGCTATCCAAAAACGCCATAAAACTATTACAACAAGTACAGCCAAATAGCACAGTGTCTTTGTCTCAGGTGCAGCAGCTTATTGGGGTCAAAAACCCTTTTCCTGTTTTAAACGAATTGGTCGAGTCAAATTACGCTGTCTTGAAAGAGGAGGTTTATGCGCAGTATAGACCCAAAACACAAACAGAAGTGGTGTTGCATCCACGGTTAAAAAATGATGAAACCCTCAAACAATTACTAGAATCTATAGCATCTAAACCAAAGCAGCACAAAACACTACTCACTTTTTTACAACAGAAAGATACAGTGGTTTTTTCGGCGTTTTCAAAACTAGAAACGGTTAGCCCATCATCATTAAAAACACTAATAAAACAGGAGGTTTTAGTGAAGCAAGCGCGTGTAGTAGATCGCTTGCCTGCCAAAACGACACCTGACAATCCGCTATTGCCGTTATCGCCTCCACAAGAAAAGGCAAAAACTTCCATTGAAAATCATTGGAAAACAAAAAATATTACACTGCTTCACGGCGTTACGGGTTCGGGAAAAACAGAAGTGTATATGCAGCTTATTGCCAATCAATTACGCTTGGGAAAACAAGTGTTGTTTTTAGTGCCTGAAATCAGTTTGACTACGCAACTGATGCAGCGTCTGTTTACTTTTTTCGGTCAACAGTTGGTTGTGTACCACTCCAAATATAGCCCGCAGGAACGCGCTGAAACTTGGGGTAAAATTAACGAAAGTAGAGCTGATGCAAAATTGGTTTTAGGTGCACGTTCAGCGGTTTTGTTACCCTTTCAGCGGTTGGGGTTAATTATTGTGGACGAGTCACACGAAACCTCTTACAAACAATACGATGCTGCTCCACGGTATCACGCCAGAGACGCTGCCATGGTTTTGGCACATATGCATCAAGCAAAAGTAGTTTTAGGAACAGCAACTCCTAGTGTAGAATCGTATCAGCATGCCTCTACAGGCAAGTACGGCTTGGTATCGCTCACCGAACGTTTTCAAGATGCGCAAATGCCCGAAATTCACTTTGTTGATTTAGCAGAAGCCTATCGAAAAAAGCAAATGAAAGGGCATTTAGCACAATCACTTGCGCAAGCGATTGAAAAAACCTTATTGGCGAAAAAGCAGGTATTGTTGTTTCAAAATAGGCGTGGATATGCCTCATTTGTAGAATGCAGTCAGTGCGCACACGTGCCGCAGTGCCCTAGCTGTGATGTGAGCCTTACGTACCATCAAGTGAGTAACGAGTTACGTTGCCATTATTGTGGATATATGGAGCAATACGCAGCGGCTTGTGTTGCATGCGGGACCGTTTCGCCCCAAACGCATGGACTGGGAACGCAGCAACTGGAAGAAGAAATACAGCAACTATTTCCATCGGCAAGCGTAGCACGAATGGATTTAGATACTACCCGAAAAAAGCATGCACATCAGAAACTAATTTCAGCTTTTGCTCAACGTCAAATTGATATTTTGATCGGTACACAAATGGTTACGAAAGGACTGGATTTTGAGCATGTTACCTTAGTTGGTGTGTTGTCAGTTGATAATTTCTTGCATTTTCCAGATTTCAGAGCACACGAACGTGCCTTTCAAGTGCTCACACAAGTGGCAGGTCGCGCGGGACGATTAGGCGATAAGAGTAAGGTTTTGATACAAACATTTCTCCCTAGTCATCCTGTGTTGAAATTTGTTCAAGAATACGACTATACTTCTTTTTTTGAACAACAAATTGAACAACGGGAACAATTTGCTTACCCACCGTTTAGGCGCATTATCCGAATTGAGTTGCGCCACAAAAACATGTCTTCGCTTATAGATGCTGGTAACTGGCTCAAACATGGACTACAAGAACGTTTTTCGTCAGTGCTAGGACCGGTACCGCCGTTGGTAGCAAGACAACGTAATTATTATATTTTACATACGCTTATCAAGCTTCCGCTTGACGCGTCGCAATCGGCTGCCAAATCTCGTTTGAGTGCATTACTGCACAGCTTTGCGCAAGTAGGTGCGTTTAAGCAAGTTAAGGTATCCGTAGATGTTGACCCACAATAATTCTATAAACAGGTTTGTACAACCCAATAAAATCCGTATTTTCGCCGTCCAATTAAAAAATCATTTATGAACCATTACGAAACTGTTTTCATATTGAATCCCGTTTTATCTGAAGATCAGGTAAAGGAAGCAGTAGAAAAGTATGAGACGTTTATAACGTCTCGCGGTGGCGAGATTGTCGCCAAAGAGGACTGGGGCTTGAAAAAGTTTGCCTATCCTATTCAAAACAAAAAAAGTGGCTTTTACCACTTATTAGATTTCAAACTTGATGGCGAAGCCATTAATCCTTTTGAAGTTGAATTCCGTCGCGATGAGCGCATCATGCGCTATCTTACGGTAAAATTAGACAAGCACGCAGAGGTTTGGGCTGTTAAGAGAAGAGATCGTTTAACTGAAAAAGTATAAATTATGTCTATTGAACAAGAAAGTAAAGGCGGAAAACAAGGCGAAATTAGGTATTTAACTCCGTTAGATATTGAAACTTCTAAAGCCAAAAAATACTGCCGATTCAAAAAGGCTGGTATCAAGTATATCGACTACAAAGACGCAGATTATTTGTTAAAGTTTGTTAACGAGCAAGGTAAAATTTTACCACGTCGTTTAACCGGAACATCTCTTAAATACCAACGTAAATTATCGGTTTCGATTAAGCGTGCGCGTCACTTGGCGCTAATGCCTTATGTTGCTGATATGCTAAAATAATTGCCATGGAACTTATTTTAAAACAAGACGTTGAGAACCTAGGGTTCAAAGACGATATCGTAACAGTAAAAAATGGCCACGGACGTAATTTTTTGATTCCACAGGGTTTAGCAATTTTGGCCACATCTTCTGCGAAAAAAGTGCTGGCCGAAAATCTGAAGCAACGTGCCTTTAAAGAGCAAAAGCTTATTGAAGATGCTCAAAAGAAAGCTAAAGATTTGGCCAAATTGGAACTTGAAATTGAAGCAAAAGCAGGTGCTGGTAACAAACTATTTGGTTCTGTTGGTACGATAGACTTAGAGACTGCACTTTCAAAAGCAGGCCAAACCATTGAGCGAAAAGCTATCAAATTACCAGGAGGATCTGTTAAGACCTTAGGTAAACATACGGCGTCAGTTCGTTTGCATCGTGAGGTATTTGCGGATGTAGCATTTGAAGTGACTAAGGCTAAAGAAAAGGCATAAACCACCTTTTTTTCAAAACATAAAGCCGCTTTTTGCGGCTTTTTTTCGTTAAAACCAGATATTTGTATAAATTGTTGCCATGGCACAAAAACCGAGTATTCCAAAAGGCACCCGCGACTTTCTACCCGCTGATGTAGCGCGCCGGTCATACGTTATCAATACCATCAAAACCCAATTTGAACGCTATGGTTTTCTGCCAATCGAAACGCCATCGATGGAAAAGTCGGCTTCTCTGCTAGGGAAGTATGGCGAAGAAGGCGATCGACTGATGTTCCATGTGTTGAATTCGGGCGAGAAGGTAAAAAAAGCAGATGTAGCTGCATTAGCAGAAAATAAGCTGGGACTTTTTACGCAGTCCATTTCTGAAAAGGCATTGCGTTACGATTTGACCGTACCCTTTGCACGCTTTGTGGTGCAACATCAAAACGAACTTAACTTTCCGTTTAAAAGGTATCAAGTGCAATCGGTTTGGCGTGCTGATAGACCGCAACGTGGGCGTTTTCAGGAATTCACCCAATGCGATGCGGATGTTGTGGGCGCTGTGAGTCCGATTTTAGAGGCTGAATGTATTCAATTATTTGATGCTGTTTTCCACTCACTTGATTTAAAAGACGCTACGATTCGTATCAACCACAGGTGTATTTTGTCTGGTATTGCAACGTATTTGGGCGCACCAGATCGCATCACAGATTTTACTGTTGCATTAGATAAGTTAGATAAAATTGGCGCAGCTGGTGTTTTTGACGAATTGAAACAAAAAGGCTTTGGTGAAGATGCACTTGCAAAGCTTACTCCCTTGATAGCGCTTTCGGGACCTATAGAAAAACAACTAGATACGCTCGAATCGTTGCTTTCAGATCAACCTTTGGCTGTTGAAGGAATTGCACATTTGCGTCATGTATTACGATTTGTTTCCCCCTTAAACGCGAGTAACTTGGCTTTTGATTTGACGCTTGCGCGCGGACTTAATTATTATACAGGAATTATTTATGAGGTAGCACCTCCCCAAAAGGTTGCTCTAGGCTCTATTGGAGCAGGTGGTCGCTATGACGATCTCACAGCACTTTTTGGTCTTAAAGATATGCACGGGCTTGGTATTTCTTTTGGCTTAGACCGTCTTTGTATGGTTTTGGAGGAATTGGATTTGTATCCAAAAACATTACAGCAAGCGGTAGACGTTGTTGTGTTGCATTTTGGTGATGAATTTATGCAAGAATTGATGCCACACATCATAGGGTGGCGTGCAAAGGGGGTTCGCGTATTTACGTATCCTACCACTCATAAACTAAAAAAACAAATGCAGTTTGCGAATCAGTCGAATGCCCCATGGGCATTGTTTTATGGAGAAGAAGAACAGAAGAAAAAAGTAATATCCCTAAAAAATATGGTTGACGGAGTGACTGAAAAAATTAGTATTGATACGATTGACGCATCGTTATTCATTAGGTGATTTTATTAACCTCTTTTTCCAATTCACGTAAATTATTCTTAATTAGAGTTACAAGTTCTTCATTTTCTGACTTTTTGCCAGTTATAATCCAATCCAAGCTGTATTCAGGAAAATTTACTTTGACTCCAAGCAGCACTTCGTGGTTTACACTTGATTCACGCCTAAGACATGAAGAAACTGAATTTTGCCCTACACCAATGGTGCGTTCGAACTTAGAAATGGATATTTTTTTGTCAGCAATAATTTGACGTAATCTGTCATGTATTGTCATTTGTCAAAGATATTGGGGTTTTTGCTAATAATTGTTTAAATAACCCGTTTTAGGTTAACCATTCACTAACATTTATTTAAATTAAAAAAACGAACATTAAAGCTTTAGTTTCATACATATAAAACATTAAAAGAAGCTTCGATATTTCGTTTTACTTCTTAGACCTTTTATGTAGATTAAGTATGTCTACTGTTTTTATCCGACGTAACATATACGTTTTGTATATGTAGTTGAAATGTATGGTTTTTAATTTTAGATTTGGTAATAATATTGACATAATTTTATGCGATTTTAATTTTTAATAATAACAACTTGACAAATTTTTTCAAATTCACACTTTTTGTTTTATTTTCATGCAGTACCTATGCTCAAATAATCCCCGTTGGCAGTGGTAGTTATACCAATACATTTCCTGGGTCTGATTCAGCAGGAAGGAATGAATACCCGGGTGGATCTCCTCAGCTTTCTGGTGTTGCGCAAAGCAAGCCCATCCCAACAAACGATTGGTGGTCACTTCTTCTCAGGGACGACCATGTGAGTAATCTCTTTAACTACCCGTTTACTATGCGAACGACTACAGCTGGTTTGGGGATTACCTATATTCCTTTTGGGGTTGTTGGAGATAGACAAACGATAAATGTTGGTGTTCAAAACCTTAACAGCTCTAGAGCGACTGTTTCTAATCATTCTGATTGGACGGTAAGTATGGAATGGTCTGCAAATGGGCGCTATTTATCGGCCACAAGTGGTATTGGTATGCCCTTTATTTATTTGAAAAAGGGAAGTTCAGATGTTGCTTCCGTAGAGGTGAAAGCAGGCACGGCAACGCTTCACGGAGAAATGATTTTGATAGAAAACGCTCAAGATGGAGTTGATTATGCCATATATGCGCCTACAGGTAGTTCGTGGACGCAAAATGGAGCGGTGTATACATCGACTCTTAACGGAAAAGACTATTGGTCTGTTGTCATGCTTCCACAAAGTAATACCAACGCTTTGCAAATAGCCAACACCTACAAAAAGTTTGCTTATGTATTTCCTTCCAATACTACTGTAAATTGGAATTTCAACGAAAATACGAGTGTTCTACGCACCGATTTTGAAATAACCCCTGACGTTAAAGAGGGAACATACAACACAGTGTTACAAGGACTTCTACCGCATCAGTGGTCGCATTTGGCCGCAGATTCACCTTCACCAAACCGTGAAACGTATAGTTCTATTCGCGGAGATTTGAAAATGTTAGATGGGAATGCATTTGCTACTGAAAATGCATTTTATGGTATTTTGCCTACCCTTCCGTATTTGGCTAATTATAGCGATTCATTCAATCCCTCTGACATGGGCAGTAAGGTAAACTTGTTAGAAAATGATGCATTGGCAACGTGGACTGACTCATATAATGAAGGGCAAATGATGAATCGTTTGGTACAAACAGCACGGATAGCCCACAAAATTGGCGACACTGAGGCAAGAGACAAAATGATTGCCACGGTAAAAGAACGACTGGAAGATTGGCTCAGCTATGAGTCTGGTGAGGTTGCTTTTTTATTTTATTATAACAATGCATGGTCTACTCTCATCGGATATCCAGGTGGTCACGGACAAGACTCTAACATTAACGACCACCATTTTCATTGGGGTTATTTTATTCATGCGGCAGCATTTGTTGAACAATTTGAACCTGGCTGGGCAAATCAATGGGGAGATATGATTAATATGCTTGTACGGGATGCTGCCTCATCAAGCCGAACAGATGACAAATTTCCGTTTTTACGGAATTTTAGTCCTTATGCAGGACATGCTTGGGCAAATGGATTTGCAACTTTTCCGCAGGGTAATGACCAAGAATCTACTTCAGAAAGTATGCAATTTAACTCTTCTTTGATCCATTGGGGTTCGGTTACGGGAAATGACGCCATTCGCGATTTGGGAATATATTTATACACCACCGAACAAACTGCGGTTGAAGAGTATTGGTTTGATGTTAATGAACGTATTTTTTCAAACACCTATTCATACAGCATTGCTTCTAGAGTATGGGGAAATTCATACGACAGCGGCACCTTTTGGACAGCAGATATCGCTGCTGCTTATGGAATAGAGATGTACCCTATACATGGGGGTTCATTGTATTTGGGACACAACACGACCTATGTGCAAAAATTATGGAATGAAATGCAACAGAATACAGGAATTTTGTCCAACGAGGTAAATGCAAATTTATGGCATGATGTCTATTGGTGCTACGCTGCTTTTATCGACCCAGATAAGGCCATTGAACTTTATGACTCCAACCCTGACAGAGGCTTAAAATTTGGTATTTCAGATGCCCATACGTATTACTGGATACATAATATGAAGGCCTTGGGAACGGTCAAGACAAATATTACGGCAAACCACCCTATTGCTGCTGCATTTGATCAGAATGGAGAAACCACCTATGTAGCACAAAATTATTCTGACACTGACATAACCGTGGATTTTTCTGACGGCTTTTCATTAAATGTCCCTGCCAATACCATGAAAACCAACAGAGATGTTGATTTGTCGGGTACAATAAGTACAAGCTTTAATCAGGCATATGTAGGAGGTAGTGTAGATTTGACCACCGAAGCTACAGGGATTGGAATCACCAAGATTGAGTTTTTCAATGACAGCGGACTGGTAGCGACTGACAACACGGCCCCATATATGGCAACTGCTGAAAACCTTACATCAGGCATTCATAATTTTTATGCCAAAGTGCATAACAGCTCAGGATTTGTTACGACAAACTCTGTACAAGTTGTTGTGGGAGAACAAAAACCCTATTTAAATCAACCTTTTCAAATTCCAGGTACAATTCAAGCGGGAAACTACGATTATTTTGAAGGAGGTAAAGGACAAGATATTTCTTATTTTGATTCAACTGTAGGAAATTCAGGAGCTGAAAATGGTGATTTTAGGACTGATGAATATGTAGATGCGGTATCCGACGTCGAGGGTGAAACAGTTGGTTGGATTGAGGCAGGGGAGTGGCTAGAATACACTATTGATGTCACGCAATCGGGCTATTATAAAATGGATTTTCGTTATGCAACGGAGAATAATTCTGGTGGGCCATTTAACCTTGAATTAGACGGTCAACAAGTTGCATCCAACATTACAGTTTCTTCAACAGGTAAATGGGATGCATGGGCAACCAAATCGGTCAATGGAATTCCTTTGATTCAAGGAGAACAT
>ERZ802826.96-NODE-96-length-28474-cov-34.8611_pt1 | contig 28474 bp, 30 predicted proteins | sample MGYA00345651_ERZ802826 | MGnify/ENA primary metagenome ERZ802826 (study PRJEB30503, sample SAMEA104212371) | marine metagenome | biome: Westerlies Biome; feature: [SRF] surface water layer (ENVO:00010504) within the epipelagic zone...; material: water (ENVO:00002006)...
CAACGTTGATGGCGGCATCGATGCCTGGTCCGTGCAGGTGGATCAGGCCGTGCCGCGCTACTGACCCATTGAATTAATAGTCAACCCCCCGTTTGAGGTCCACGCCCTGCTCGGCGTAGTGCTTGTGGCAGACCATCTCGGAGTGGATGCTGGCCAGATCGAAGTAGGCGGGCTGGTTTTTGCAGCGGCCGGTGATGATCACCTCGGTTTCCGTTGGTTTGCGCAGCAGCGTCTGCACGATCGGTTCCTCCGGCAGCAGCTCAAGATCCACCGTTGGGTTGAGCTCATCAAGGATCACCGTCTTGTACAGCCCGCTTGAGATAGCAGCGCGGGCGATCTCCCAGGCCCGTTCCGCTTCCACGTAATCGATCGGTTCCTGCTGGCCGCGCCAGACGATGGCATCACGGCCGGAGCGGAGGTGATCCACCAGATGGGGATAGCTGTCCCGCAGCGCGGCGATAGCGGCGTCTTCGGTGTAGCCGCTGCCCCCTTTCAGCCACTGCAGGATCAGCACCCGGTGGCTCTTGTCCTGGCTGATGCCCCGTCCAATCGCCTGCAGCGCCTTGCCGAGGGCGCTGGTGGATTTGCCCTTGCCCTCGCCGGTGTAGATCTCGATGCCGCTGCTCATGTTGAGCGGGATCACCCGCTCCTCCTCCAGCCCTGGCCGCCGGTGCGCCCGCATCTCGGAGTGCAGGTCCGCCACCCGCACCAGAGGAGCAGGTGCCGCGCGGCCGGTCACGATGATTTCCATGCCCTCGGGCCGCTGCCGCAGGGTGTTGACCACGTCCTCCACATCCAGCAGCCCCAGATCGAGCACCGGGTTCAGTTCATCCAGCACCACCACCGAATAGAGCGCGCTGGCGATCGCTCCTTTGGCGATCACCCAGCCCCGCTGGGCTTCCTCCCGATCGAAGCGGGTGGCTTCTTCAGCGGTGAAGTGATCGGCACGGCCCGTGCGCAGGTGGTCGATCAGATGCGGGAAACCCTGCTGCAGCGCTTCGATGGCGGCGTCTTCGTCGTAGGCGCGGCCAGGGCCCTTGAGGAAGCGCAGCAGCAACACCCGGGTGCGTCGTTGTTCACAGATGCCCAGGCCGATGGTGCGCAGCACCACCCCCAGGGCGGCCTGGCTCTTGCCCTTGCCCTCACCGTCGTAGATGTGCAGCTGACCATGGCTGCGCTCGCGGCTGTCCGCCGCCGTCACGATGCCGATGCTTCGGGGCATGGTCCCGGCTCTTACCGTTGGAGCCTACCGAGATCGACCGGGTTGTTCCGCTGATGTTCCGGCTGCAGGAATCTTTGCCGCCGCGGCAGGCCGATCTGCTCCAGCAGTTGCGCACCTGGCTGGCATCCCAGGACGCGCTCTGCGTGGCTTACTCCGGTGGTGTGGACAGCACCCTGGTGGCTGCGATCGCCCATGAACAGAAGGGTGATGCCGCTGTCGCGGTGACGGGGGTCTCGCCGGCCCTGGCTCCCCATCTGCTGGAGGAGGCGCGGGCGCAGGCGCAGTGGATCGGCATCCGCCATCAGGAGTGTCCAACCCGTGAGCTCAACGATCCCGACTACAGCAGCAATCCCTCCGACCGCTGTTTCGCCTGCAAGCGTGAACTGCATCACCACCTGCAGCCGATCGCTGCCGCCGCCGGTGGTGCCTTGGTGGTGGATGGGGTGAATCTGGATGATCTCGGTGACCACCGCCCCGGCATTGAGGCGGCCCGGCAGGCGGGGGTGCGCTCCCCCCTGGCGGAATTGGCCATCGATAAGGCCGCCATTCGCCAGTTGTCATCAGCCCTCGGTTTTCCCTGGTGGGACAAGCCGGCCCAGCCCTGTCTGGCCTCCCGCTTCCCCTATGGCGAGAGCATCAGCGCTGAGCGGCTGAAGCGGGTCGGCCAGGCGGAAGCCTGGTTGCTGGCCCGAGGCTTCCCCAGGGTGCGGGTGCGCAGCCAGGGCCTCTCGGCGCGCATCGAGGTGCCCCGTGATCGGCTGGATGATCTGTTGGCCCTGAACGCAAAAGAACCCCTGGTCAGCAGCCTGCTGGACCTGGGGTTCACTTCGGTGAGCCTGGATCTGGAGGGCCTGGTGAGCGGCAAGCTCAACCGCGGCCTCTGATCAGCCAGGCAGCTGGATCGGTTCGCGCACGGTGTCGGCCACAGCCGCCGGTGTTTCCCTGCGAAAACTCCTCAGGGCATGGCGCTGGGCCCGCAGTTCGTCCCGCAGAACGGCGCAGGCCTGTTCCGGCATCGTGTGGTCACCGCAGGTGAACACATCCACGGCGGCGTAACCGCTCTCGGGCCAGGTGTGGATGGAGATGTGCGATTCCGCCAGCAGGGCCAGTCCCGTGACGCCCTGGGGCTCGAAGCTGTGGGTGATCAGATTGAGAAGGGTGGCACCAGCACGTTTCGCTGCTGTCGTGATGGTGGTTCTCAGGAATGCTTCGTCGTCGAGCCGGGCAGGATCGCAGTCGTAAAGCTCGAGAATGCAGTGTTTGCCGACCATGTCGGTGGCTTGCAACTGGGTGTCCCCCCATCCCGGGTTGGGATGCAGGTCAGACAGGGTCTGCTCCATCAGGCGATCAGAGAAAAACAGCACAACAGATTATCCGATCTCCACCCCTGGACTCAGGTCTCCAGGATTGAGAATCTGCGAATGTTCCCGCCAGCCGCCCTCAAAGCCGCTCAGGTGGGTGGCGCTCACCAGGCATTGATGCTCCTGCCCCACCGCCTCCAGCAGCAGGTGCTGACGGGTGGGGTCGAGTTCCGCCAGCACATCGTCCAGCAGCAGCAGCGGCGCTTCGCCGAACAGCTGGGTCACCAGCTCCAGTTCCGCCAGTTTCAGCCCCAGCACCAGCGAGCGTTGCTGGCCCGATGATCCGAACCGCCGCGCCGGTGTTCCCCCCAGTTGCAGGGACACCTCATCGCGATGGGGCCCCACCCGGCAGCTGCCCAACCGTTCCTCCTCCGGCCGTTGCCGCCGCAGCTGCTCTTCGATGGCCAGTCGCCATGGCTCCTCCGCTTCCTCGGCATCGAGGCGACTGCCCGGTTGGTAGTGCAATTCCAGCTCCTCGCTCCCGGCACTGAGGTGCGACTGCCAGCGGCGCGCGATCGGTTCCAGGCGCCGCAATGCCCGTTGGCGGCGGCGGTGAATGCGCGTGCTCACCAGGGCCATCTGCACATCGAAGGCATCGAGCAGGGCATCCCGCTGGTTCGGGCTGGTCTGCGCACCACGACGCCAGAGCTGGCTGCGTTGGCGCAGCAGGCGGTTGTAGCGGCCGAGCAGATCGGCATAGACGGGCTCCAGCTGCAGCACCACGCGGTCGAGCCACTGCCGCCGCAGGGCCGGTTCCCCTCGCACCAGCTCCAGATCGAGGGCGCTGAACCCGATGCAGCGCAGCGGACCGATCAGATCCAGCTGGCGATCCAGGGTCTTGCCGTTGCGACGGGCCTGGCGTCCCCCTTGGCGACGCAGCTCCAGCTCCAGCTGATCGCCATCATCGAGGCCGGCCCGCAGCAATGCCCGCGGTGCCTCCCACTGGATCAGGTCACGGTCCTGGCTGCAGCGATGCGAGCGCAGGCTGCCCAGCAGCTCCACCGCCTCCAGCAGATTTGATTTGCCGATGCCGTTGGGGCCGATCACCAGCAACCGCGGCTGGGTCAGCTCCAGCGACAGCTGCCTGTGGTTCCGAAACCCCTGCAGCTGGAGCGTTTGGAGCCGGATGGGTCACAGAGCGGCGTTTGGGTAAGGTACTGACAACGGGCCGGCCTGTCGGGCGGTCTCCTGCTGTTACCTCACTGAGGCCAGTGGGCATGTAGCTCAGTTGGATAGAGCATCAGATTCCGGTTCTGAGGGTCGGGGGTTCGAATCCCTCCATGCTCGTGTTCAGTCAGTTCCAGAGGTTGATTTCAGCCTCAACCCCATGGCCCGGATGCCACTGGGGTCGATCACAAAACCCTGACCCTTCAGCGCTTCGAGCGACATCGCCGGCGCGGAGACGGACAGGCTGCAGCCGGGCAGGTCTCGCCGCAGGATGTGCAGGGCTCGATGCATCAGAACCGTCAACAGCCGGCCCTGATCCGGTCCCGGACGGGCGGACAGATTCCAGAGATTGGCGTTGAGGGCCATGTCGCTGGTGGCGCGCACGAATCCCACCAGCTCCCCCGAGGACTCCTCAAGAATGCTGATCTGCCACAGGCTGCGCTCCATCGCCTTGGGCCAGAGCTCTTCCGGGTGGGTGGATTCCTGGCAGGACGCCAGCAGTCGGTTGATGGCTGCCGGCGATGGCACCTCACCGGTTTCGAGGCGGTATCCCTCGGGAAGTTGAGGAACACTGGGCTGCTGAAGGAACGAAAGCAAGGGATCAGCCGGTGTTGCGCATGCCGGCGGCGATGCCGTTGAGGGTGAGCAATGCGCCCCGCAGCAGTTCACTGCGGCTGTAGGTGCGGCGGTCCTCCGGCGTTCCAGGGGATTCGCTCATGGGGGGCTGGCGGTTCTGATCCCGCAGTCGCCGCAGCAGGGCCACCTGCAGGAAGCCCAGGGGAACAATGGTGCGGTTGCGCAGATCCACCGACAGCTGCAGGTTCTGATCGGCCCCCAGCAGGCGGCTCTGACCGGTGATTTCAAGCACCAGCTTCAGGGTGCGGCCGTATTCATCGGCGATCACCTTGAAGATGCCTTCAAAGGCATCGCGCTGCTCCGGGTTGCCGAGGCTGCTCATGTAGTGGTGCGCCAGGTCGAGATCGACCTTGGACAGCGTCATCTCCACCTTGGAAATCAGCATCCGGAAAAACGGCCAGCGCTGATGCAGTCGCCGCAGCAGGTCCAGTTGCTCGGGGTCGTCGTTGACCTCCTCCGCCAGGGCGGTGCCCACACCGAACCAGCTCGGCAGCAGGAACCGGCTCTGGGTCCAGCCGAACACCCAGGGGATTGCCCGCAGACTGGAGAGATCTCGGGCGCCGGTCTTGCGGCGGGCCGGACGGCTGGAGATCTGCAGCTTGCTGATCTCCTCGATCGGGGTGACCTGCTGGAAAAACGCCACCAGATCGGGGTTGTCGTGAACCAAGGCCCGGTAATGCTCGCGGGAGCGCTTGGCCACGCGGCTCATCAACTGGTTCCAGCTCGGGGTGGCATCCAGCTGGTTGGTCACCAAGCTGTTCTGCACCACCGCCGTCGTGACGGTTTCCAGGTTGTAAAGGGCAAGTTCCGGCAGGCCGTACTTGGAGGCCAGCACTTCACCCTGTTCGGTGATCTTGATCCGGCCCTGCAGTGTGCCGCTGGGCTGGGCAAGGATGGCCTGGTAGGCCGGGCCGCCGCCGCGGCTCACCGATCCACCCCGGCCGTGGAACAGCCGCAGGGCCACACCGTGGCTGCTGGCCAGGGTTTGCAGGGCGATCTGCGCCTGGTGAATCTCCCAGTTGCTGGAGAGGAAGCCCGAGTCCTTGTTGCTGTCGGAGTACCCGAGCATCAGCTCCTGCAGGGGCTGTCGCTGGACGCCGACACTGGGGAGCAGATTCCGGTAGATCGGCGTCTGGAACAGGCCGTCCATCACCGCCGGGGCCCGCTGCAGGTCCTCCACCGTTTCGAACAGGGGCACTACCAGCAGCGATGCCTTGCCGGCCTGCGGGTCCGCCAGGCCGATCTCCTTCGCCAGCAGCATCACCTCCAGCAGGTCGGAGGCGGTGTGACTCATGGAGATCACATAGGAGTGGCAGATCCGCTGACCGAATTCCTGCTGCAGGCGATGCAGCATCTGGAACACCGCAAAGGTCTGGGCGGTGGCTTCGGACCATTCGACCGCCGCGGGGATCAGCGGCCGGCGGGTCTGCAGTTCCTCCAGCAGCCAGGCCACCCGCTCGGATTCCTCCATGGCGCCGTAGGCCTTGGGAAGCTGCAGGTGGGTGGTCAGCTCATCGATGGCGTCGCTGTGGCGGGTGCTTTCCTGCCGAATGTCCAGGCTCGCCAGGGAGAACCCGAAGATGTGGACCTGGTTGAGCAGGGTGTCGAGCTGTTCGCAGCTCAGCTCGGTGCTGACGAGGCTGTTGCGGATCAGTTCCAGATCGCTGCGGAACTGATCGATGTCGGTGTAGTGCAGCGCCTCATGGCCCGGGATCCCATCGGTTGGCGCTGTGGCGGCGGGTTCGGGCGGCGACTGCCAGCCGGCCTCGGACATCTGATGGTTGCGCTGCAGCGTGAGCTCCAGCCGTTCGAGGATGTAGCTGAGCTTGAGCCGGTAGGGCTCCAGCCGATAGCGGGCGGCCCGGCGCTCATAGATCTCCGGGAAGCGCAGCCGGTCCATTTCCAGCGATTCCAGCAGTGGTGGGGCCACCTGGCTCCACTGCATCGAGATGCTCAGCTGGTTGCGCAGGGATTGCACCGAGCCGATGTAGAGCTCCAGCATCAGCTGGCGCTGATAACAGGCGGTCCGCCAGGTGATCTCCGGGGTGACCGAGGGGTTGCCGTCGCGGTCGGACCCCACCCAGGACCCGAAGGTGCAGAAGGACGCCTGGGGGAACTGCACATCGGGGTAGTGCCGGCTCAGGGATGACACCAGCCGCCGCCGCAGCTGCGGCATCGCTTCGAACAGCACCTGCTGGAAGTAGTGCAGGGTTGAATCCACCTCATCCAGCACCGTCGGTTTGAACTGGTGCAGCTCGTCGGTGCGCCACCAGAGGCGGATCTCCTCCTCCAGCTGGCGTCGCAATTCCTCTTCGTCGTAGCGGGGCAGCGCTGGCTCTGACTGCAACCGCTGCAGCAGGGACGCCACCTTCCGCTGTTTGTGCCGCACGGTGTGCCGCACGATTTCCGTCGGGTGGGCGGTGAACACCAGTCGAATATCCAGTTCCCGCAGGAGCGTCTCCACCTGCGCGGGGGGAACATTCATCCGCCGCAACCGCTCGAACACCTCGCCGAATGTGGCGGGGTCGGTCTGGCTGGCCAGGGGCGGGGCGAAGGGATCAAAGGGCGCCGCGGTCTCGTCGTCCTGGCTGCGGCTGGGACGAAGGCTGTCGAGATAGCTGTCTTCCTCGATGCGCTGCTCGAGGATGTTGATCAGCTGGAAATACAGCGAGAAAGCACGGGCTGCTGCGATGGCCTCGGAGAGATCCATGCTGCGGATCAGCTCAACGATCGCCTCGCTGCTGCTCTCACCGTCGCGGCCTTCCAGGGCCACCGGATCACTCAGCTGCTTGAGGCGAAGCAGTCGCTCGCTTTGTTCCGGGGGGCATTCGCTGCGCAGCACGGTCTGCCACAGGTCTTCCACCAGCTCGAGGCGATGCTGCAGCAGGCGGCCGGCGCCGGGGCTGCCACCGCTGGCCCTTGGCTGCTCGCCGTCGGGGGCATGGGCGGTGGACTGGGGCATCGACGCTCCGCTGGTCTCGGGACTGCGCATGATCATCCCAAAGCGCCGCTCAGGGGGGCGACGGACTCTTCCTGATCCTTCATGGCACAACTGCCCTGCCGCAGAAGGTCTCCGATGCTGCAGCCCTGCTCAATGGCTGCTGTCCAACGCATGGCTTGGTTGCCGGATTCCAGCAGCCGACCCAGCGGTTGAAGCCGCTCGCTGAGGCCGAGGGCTTCGGCCCGGGGGCTCAATTGCTCCAGAATCTCGGCAATCCAGGCTCGGCCGGTCACCGCACGGCCGTCCTGCCAGTGCTGGAGCGTGGCCTCGAGGCTGGAGCGGGCCGCGGCGGCGTCATTGCTGTCGGCCAGCTCCGCCAGCTCCTCTGCGCTGAGTTCACTGGCCTGGAGTGGATCCAGCCGCTGCGGGTCATCCCGCAGCTCCAGCAGCCGCAGTTCCAGCAAAGCCGTGATCGCCAGCAGTTCCGCCGGGTCGGTGATCAGATCACAGATGCGCAGTTCCAGGCGGTTGAGGTCGTAGGGCCGTCGCGGTCCGTTGGGGCGAACGGAGGTCCAGAGATGGCGTTCGTTGCGCATCTGGCCATCGGCCAGGCGCTGTTCCACCCACTGCGTGTAGTGGGAGTGATCCAGGAACAACGGCACCTGCTGTGGGGTCAGGGGAAACTGATGCCAGCGCTGTGAGTGGTGGCCGGTCAGCTGACCACCGAGAAACGGTGAACTGGCACTGAGGGAGAGCAGCAAGGCCGCTTCGCAACGCACCAGCCGCACGGCTGCGAACAGCCAATCCAGGTCCGTGATGCCCAGGTTGATGTGAATGCTGGCGGTCACGACCTTGGTGCCGTAGGTCGTTTCGATCAGGTCGTGATACGGATTGGTGGGATCCGATCGCTCGAAGCGGCTGCTGTCGCCGAGGCTGAGGGTGCTGCCCGGCAGCAGGGTCAGCCCCCGGGGAGCCAGCCATTCGCGCAGCCGCCGGCGGGGTTGCAGCAGGGCCTCCGGCAGAGCCTCGTAGGCGCTGATCGGCGGGGTGATGTACTCCAGGTTGCGGTGGTCCGGTTCCGTGACGAAATCACTGAGATCCCGGGCCACCTCGCTGGCTACGCCCACATTGGTGCCGTCCGGTCGCCCGGTGAACAGCTCCACTTCAAAGCCCTTGAGCAGCAGCCCTTCGCTCATGGCCGCTCCGGGTTGAGGCAGGCCAGGGCCGTGAGCATGCCGCGGGCCTTGTTGAGGGTCTCCTGGTATTCCGCCGTCGGCTTCGAATCCGCCACCACGCCGGCTCCCGCCTGCACCTTCACCTTGCAACCACCGGACGGGTCCGGTTGAACCACCATGGTGCGGATCGTGATGGCGGTGTTCAGGGCTCCCGCCAGATCCACCGATCCATACACACCGGAATAGGGGCCGCGGGCATCGGGTTCCAGCTCATGGATCAGCTGCATCGCACGGATCTTGGGGGCTCCACTCACGGTTCCGGCGGGGAAGGATGCCATCAGCAGGTCCCACACGTCGTGCTGGGGGGCCAGACGTCCCTCCACTTGGCTGACGATGTGCATCACGTGCGAGTACCGCTCGATCACCATCAGATCCTTCACCGCCACAGTGCCGGGCTGACAGACCCTGCCGAGGTCATTGCGGCCGAGGTCCACCAGCATCACGTGCTCGGCACGTTCCTTGGGGTCGGCCAGCAGATCCAGCTCCAGGTCGCGATCCTCATGGGCTGTCGTGCCGCGCGGACGGGTGCCGGCAATGGGTCTGAGGCTGGCTCGGATGCCCTCCGGCGCAGGGTCGGCCTGCACCATCACCTCCGGACTCGATCCGATCAACTGCCAGTCCCCGAAGTCGAAGAAGGCCATGTAGGGCGATGGATTGACCATCCGCAGGCTGCGATAGAGCTCCAGCGGCTGCTGGGGAACAACCGTCTCCAGGCGTTGGCTGATCACCAGCTGGAAGACGTCACCGGCGGCGATGTGTTCCCGGGCGGTGTCGACCGCCGCCTCGAAGCGCTCCTGGCTGCAGTTGCTCTTCACATCGGGAAGCTGCTTGGCCTGCGCATCCCAGGGCAGGGGATCCACCAGGGGGAGCGGGGCTTCCATGCGCCGCCGGAGCGCTGCAATCCGCGCCATGGCCCCGTCCCAGGCAGCGTCTTCTGATTGACCCTGGCTCAGGTCGGCGAAGGCCACGGCCGTGATCTGTCGCTTCACCTGATCGAAAATCAGGATCGCGTCCATCAGCATCCAGATGCCGTCCGGTGGATCCGACTCCTGCCGCGGATGCACCGGAACACTGGGTTCAATCCACTGAATCAGCTCATAGCCCCAGACGCCGTAGAGCTGCCCGAGCGGTGGCAGTCCGGGCAGGCTGATGCAGCGGTAAGGCTCCAGACAACGCCTGAGACTGTCGAAGGGATTGCCACGCAAGGTTTCCTCGCGGCCGTCACGCCAACGTCGTTGCAGGCAATCGTTGCGGGCTGATGCGGTCCACAGGGGATCGCAGGCGATCACACTCCACCTGCCGAGGGTTTCACCACCCTCAACCGATTCCAACAACACCCCAGGGGCATGATCGGCCCCGACCTTGATCCAGGCCGTCAGAGGGGTTTCGAGATCCGCCGGCCAGCTCTGGGCCAGCGGAATCAGATTGGCACCGTTGGCTGCGGCCTCGTGAAAGGCGACGCGATCAGGACTGAGCATGACGGCATCTTTGCAGCACCGCCCCAGGGAGGGGCGGGGTCAGTGCGATGGATCAGGAGTCGTAGGTGTTGCGACCGCTGAACTTGATGCTGGAGGGGTTCACGTTCTGGCCGATGCGGCGGGAGTTGTGACCCACCATGGTGCGACCTTCGTTCACTTTCTCGGAGACCACACCGTCCTTGGGATAGAGGAATTCGGTGTCGCCGCCGGGGAAGATGCGGTAGATCTTGTAATCCTCGATCCGGGGCTTGAACTTGGTGCGCAGCTGGGTTCCGAGGGCAAGGCACTGTTCCTTGCGGGCGAAATACATGATGTTTTCGCCGGAATTCATCATGGCGGCGCCGCCGGTTGGCAGCTCAAAGGCCTGAGCGCTGTTGCTGGTCCAGGTGATGGCGTATTTCTCTTCGGTTTCAGCGGCATTCAGCAGACCACCGGTGCTGCCGATGAACTGAGGAAGCTGACCATTCAACGCCGATGCTGTCATGGCTGCGGTAATCCAGACGGTCCGTTACGACTGGAAAGTAGCACCGTGGTTGGGGCCTGATTTGGCTGGCGAAAGCAACCTTCACACCCGTCAACAAAGCGGTTCCCGTTATCAGGTTGGAGCCGGTGCCACGGGGAAGAACACGGTGAGATCCCGATCGCGTCGTGCGTGGTACCTCCCGCCCAGGCTGGCCATCAGTTGACGGGTGGCCGACTGACTGAGCTGAAGGCTGCCGGTGGCTGGATCCCAGCTGAGCACGGTGCCCACTTGTTCCGTGCTCGAACCCGACCCGGTCGACGCCGGCCCGTCCTCCATCTGCACTTGAAGCTGCAGTTTCAGGCGGGCGCCGGCCGGCTGCAGCTCCAGTCGCAAGCCGGTTCCGCCGGGTAACCCCCGGCTGACCCGGTCGATCAGACCGCCGAGCATCGGTTCCAGCCGCCTCGGGTCGCTGAGCACATCGGGCAGGTCAGGCTGCACGTCCAGCGTGAGGCTGAGTTGGCGTCGCTCGAGTTGGTCCCGCCAGATCGGTTCCAGACTGCGCAGGATGGATCCGAGATCCGTGCGGGCCAGCTGGGTTCCCTCGGGTTGGCGCTGCAGCTCGGCGGCATGGAAGATCAGCCCGAAGCGGTCGATCTGTTCACTGCATTCCCCATCGATCTGTCGAAGCCGTTTCTGCACCACGGCGGGCAGGTCGTCGCGGCGCAGCAACGAGCGGATCAGGGTGCGGATCGTGGCCAGGGGTGTGCGCACCTCATGGGTGATGGCCTCCAGCAAGCTGAGGTCGTGGGAGGACTCCTGGTTTGATTCGGAGCTGCTCTGGGTCGGTTGCAGGGTCAGGCTCGGTGCCGTCACGGTGAGCTTTTCTGCCAGCCGCGGCCAGAACTGCTGGTCGAGCTGGGGATCGCTGTGCAGCGGGCCAAGATCGTTCAGCTGTGTTCTCAAGGCTTCTGCCAGCTCGGGGGACTGACCCTGCAGCCGCGTTCCGAACAAGGCCAGGGCATCGCCCAGGGTGTCGTGGTCGCAGCGCATCAGCAGCTGACGCCGGTCTTGATCGCCATGGATGGCCAGTGCCACCTGCAGGGTCGGTGTGATGACGATCAGCAGGGGGTCCAATCCGTCCTCAGGGTGGAGGGGCAGCCGACGGAAACGCATGCCCTCCGGCCGCTGGCCGCCACTTCCCGGCAGGGCGGCATGGGACGGACTGAAGCGATCGAGGTTCTCCGGCGCCAGCACCCATCCCTGCAGATGGGCCAGGAGCTCGGGCTCGTAGAGCGCCGGCAGCGGGGAGGCCAGCCAGATTCCCTCCTGGGCATCGCGATTCAGCAGCTCCTCCTGAAGAATTTCGAGGGCGCCCCACCAGAGGCGGCGCACCCCGGATTCATCGCAGGCTCCAGGACGTCTGTCCCGGGCCAGACGTTGCCGCAGGGCCTGAAGGCTGTTGTCGCTCACCATCGACCCAGTGAGCCGACTCGGCTCTGCCGCACCACGGACAGGCAGAGGCCAAGACAGATGAAGTTGACGAGCATCGCCGAGCGCCCGTAGCTGAGGAACGGCAGGGGGATGCCGGTGATCGGTCCGAGTCCGATGGTCATGAAGATGTTCACCACCACCTGGAACATCACCATGGTTCCGATGCCGACCACCACCAGCGATTCGAAATCGCTGCGGGCATGGCGGGCCACCTGCAGCAGGCGCATCATCAGCAAGGCAAAGCCTGCCACCACCAGCACCGTGCCGATGAATCCGGTTTCCTCGCCGAGGGCACTGAAGATGAAATCCGTGTGTTGTTCAGGAATGAAGCGCAGTTTGGTCAACTGACCCTGCAGCAGCCCGGTGCCGAACAGCCCGCCGGAACCGATGCCGACGCTGCTCTGCAGCAGGTGATAACCACCACCGAGAGGATCCTGGGATGGGTCGAGGAACAGCACCAGGCGATCGCGTTGATAGTCCTTGAGGCCGTTCATCCACAGCCAGGGGGTCACCACGGCCATCAGGGAGTGGATGGCAACGGTGATGGCAGCAGCCAGCCGCTTCCAGGGCAGGCTCCGGAAGGCCAGGATCGTCATCAGCGGGATCCAGATCGCCATCCCCCAGGGCAGCAGACCGGACAGCAGCGCCGTGACCAGGGGAGACAGCAGCAGCACGACCCATTCGATCGGCATGCCCGACCAATAGAGCATCGTGAGCATCAGGGCTCCGAACACCAGTGATGTGCCCAGGTCCGGCTGGATGAACACCAGCAGCCAGGGGATGGAAATCACCCCCAGTGGCCGCAGCAGATCCACCGGGCGCTCCACCGGATGTCGGGCCAGAACAGCCCCCAGCAACAAGATTGCCGCGATCTTGGCGAATTCGGACGGCTGAACATTGACGGGGCCGATGCTGATCCAGCGCTGCGCTCCCAGGGCGGTGGTGCCCACCACACGCACGGCGATCAGGCTGAGAACCGTCATGCCGTACACCGGGATCAGCAGCGGCTGCAGCCGTTGCAGTGGCAGGCGTGCCAGGGCCAGGGCAATCAAGGCTCCGACTCCAGCGGTGATCCAGTGGTGATACCAATCGGCGTAATCGGCCTGCCGTTGGGTGCTGGCAATCAGCACGCCGGCGATGGCCACCATGGCCAGCGGAACGCCCCAGAGGATCCATTCCCTGGATCGTTGGCGTCGTCCGCGGCTGGTCGTCATCGTCAGGCCGTTGCGGTGACCTGCTGAAGCACCCGTTCAGCCAGTCCCTGGAATTCCACCGCACTGGCGGAATCCGGCCGGCTGATCACGATGGGGCGTCCGCTGTCTCCCCCTTCCTGCACCGGCATCTCCATGGGGATCTGCGCCAGAAGCGGCACGTCATAGTCCGCAGCGAGGGTGGCTCCGCCGCCACTGCCGAACAGGGCGTAGCGCTGTTCGGGGCGATCCGGCGGAATGAAGGCGCTCATGTTTTCCGCGACGCCGAGCACCGGAATGCCCAGTTGCCGGAACATGGCCAAGCCACGGCGGGCGTCCTGCAGGGAGACCTGTTGCGGTGTGGTCACGATGACAACGCCGGCCATGGGCACGGCCTGGGCCAGGGACAGCTGGGCGTCGCCAGTGCCGGGGGGAAGATCCACCACCAGGACATCGCGCTCACCCCAATCGGCCTGGTACAGGAACTGGCGGATGATGCCGTTCAGCATCGGACCACGCCAGATCACCGGCTGGTGTTCATCGATCAGCAACCCCATCGAGACCATGGCGACGCCGCAGCTTTCAATCGGCACCATCCGCTGCGTGTCGCCACTGCCGCGCACCTCCGGTGTGCGATCGGCCACTCCGAGCATCGTCGGTGCATTCGGGCCGTAGATGTCGGCATCGAGTAACCCCACGCTCAGCCCCTGCTGCGCCAGGGCGCAGGCCAGATTCACCGCCACGGTGCTCTTGCCGACGCCCCCTTTGCCGCTGCTGACGGCGATCACCTGGCGGACGCCCGGGATGGACTGGCGCTCGGCCGGTTGTCCATGGCCGGCCTGACCGATTCCCCCCTGGCTGGGGGGCTGCCCCAGTTCGATCTGCACATCATCGATTCCGTCCAAGCTCAGCAGCGCTTGACGGGCTTCGCCGGCGATGCGTTCACGCTGCCCCTGGGCGAAACCGGGCAGGGCGAGTCGGAAGACCACACGGGAGCCTTCCACCCGGACCTGATCAATCCAGCTGAGTTCCGTCACGGCACGGCCGCTGCCCGCATCCTGGATCTGAGCAAGAACGCCGTTTGCCTGCTCGACCGAAACCATCGGATTGTGCTGCTGCGCGCTGGATCCTAGGGGCGCCCTCCCGTGACAGTCCCTGACGGAGTGTTGTCTTGGGCTGGCATCACCTGTTTAGGTTCTTCGATCGAATGGTCTGCCTTCATGGTTCGCTCCCTGGTTCGACGCCTGCTTGGCCGCCCACAGAACAATGGGACCGCTGCGCCGGCTTTGGAGCTGCCGCCTGAGGATTCCCGGGCCCGGGCTCGGGCCATGGTGATGGGATTGCAGGATGAGATCTGCGCAGGTCTGGAGTCCCTCGATGGTGAAGGGACATTCGTCGAGGAGAGCTGGGAGCGGCCTGAGGGAGGCGGCGGGCGATCCCGGGTAATGCGCGAAGGCCGTGTCTTCGAGCAGGGCGGCGTGAACTTCTCGGAAGTGCAGGGCCAGGAGCTGCCACCCTCAATCCTCAAGCAACGTCCTGAGGCCAAGGGGCATCCGTGGTTTGCCACGGGCACCTCGATGGTGCTGCACCCGCGCAACCCTTACATCCCCACGGTTCACCTCAATTACCGCTACTTCGAGGCTGGTCCGGTGTGGTGGTTCGGTGGTGGGGCAGACCTCACGCCCTACTACCCCTTTCTGGAGGATGCCCGTCACTTCCATCGCACCCATCAGGCGGCCTGCGATTCGGTCCATCCAGACCTGCACAAGGTGTTCAAGCCCTGGTGCGATGAATACTTCTTCCTGAAGCACCGCGGTGAGACCCGCGGCGTTGGTGGCATCTTTTACGACTATCAGGATTCCAGCGGTGTGCTCTACAAGGGGCAGGACCCTTCAGGTCCCGCGGCAGGGGTATCGGCTCAGCTGGGGGCTCGTCCCCTGGGCTGGGAGCAACTGTTCGCCCTGGGGCAGGCCAATGGCCGTGCCTTTCTCCCGTCCTATGCGCCGATCGTGGAGAAGCGCCATCCGATGGCCTATGGCGATCGCGAGCGTCAGTTCCAGCTCTATCGCCGTGGGCGGTACGTGGAGTTCAACCTCGTGTGGGATCGGGGGACGATCTTCGGCCTCCAGACCAACGGCCGTACCGAGTCCATCCTGATGTCACTGCCGCCGTTGGTGCGCTGGGAATACGGCTACAAGGCCGAGGCCGGGTCCAGAGAAGCTCTGCTGACGGAGCTGTTCACCAAACCCCAGGACTGGCTTGGTGATGCATCCCTGGAGGACCGCTGCCGCCCCCACGGCGCCATCAACTGACCCCCTGAACCAGGGCGTTCACCACCCGCTCGGCAATGCACTCCAGGGTCCGGGAGCGGGTGGAAGGGTTGCGCAGCTTGTTCTCCAGCGGCGGCTCCAGCATCGCGATTTCCAGGATGCCGATGCCACGACGGGGACCGCCGAGGCCGCCACGGAAAAGTCTTGGGAACCGGCCGAAGGCCTGGGCAAGGCTCTCGTCCAGCGCATTGAGAGGTCGATTGATCGCCGGGATCAAACCCGATCCGAACCCGTAGGGCCGGTAGGCATCGAAGTGAATCTCCAGGATGTAGTCGCCGCGGGCTGAACGCGTCTTGGCCTGGGACCAGTTGGTTCTCGGGTCTTCGTCGTTGCGGATGGTGAGGGCCGGTGGTGTGTAGGCGCTGATGTTGAGACCTCGGGTTCGCCCCAGCCGCACCACGGCCTTCTGCACCTGCAGGTTCCAGTACAGCTCGTCCCGCATGCGGGGATCCATCGGCGCCTGACGCCGCTTGTCCACGGCAAAGCCCGGTGTTCCGGCACTGGCCATGGCCTGGGAATCGGCGTGGCCGGCCATCACCACGATGGGCAGATCGGGCTTGACCGCACCCCGCCCAATCCAGCGTCCCGGCATGCGGGTGCGGGGGCCCAGAAGGGGATCGGGGTTGCCGCTGGCGGGGCATTGCGTCGCTGGAACCGTCGTGGGTGCCTGTGGCGCGGGTTTTGGTTGAGGGGTGAGCCAGTTCTGGCGTGGCTGGGCCGTCGTGGCGGGGCAGAGCAGCAGCGTCAACGCCAGCCCACCGAGGCTGAGATGCGTGCCGCACCGTTGCCGATGACTGCAGGTGTGCCAGGGCATGCGTCTGATCAGATCGGTGACGACAGCAGGGAGCCGTCACTGGAGAGCTGAAGGCTGTCCGCCAGTTCCAGCTCGATGGCGATCAACTCATCACGGTGCGCGCGAAGACGAACCGTGATGCCGGCTTCGTTGTGCTCCTGCAGCAGTTGCAGTTCCAGCGCCTCGGTGCGGGCGGCCCGCCGGCTGTAAACGGAGCCGGCCACAGGGCCGAGCAGGATCAGCAGCAGCGGCCACCAGCTGAGCTGCGGAGCCAGCTGGCGCAGCACCAGGCCGAAACAGGTGCCGCCGATGGCGGCCAGAACGGACAACAACACGGCCAGCGGTTGGCTGGCGGCCACAGACCCCCGGAAGCGCAACACCTGCCGATCAGCATCGCCGCCGTCCCGGCTCCAGCCCCGTTGCTCCAGCCAGTCGCTCAGACCGCTCAACACCTCCAGGGCTGGCCTGGGGGAGTGCACATCCACAACGGTGGTGCGGTCCTTGCTGGCGGCGCGCAGGAAAAACACCAGGCCAATCGCCAGCAGGACGGTCAGCAGCAGGGTGGATTGAAAGCCCGCAGGCATGAACCAGCTCTCAGGTTCGACTGTTCTAAGCCGTCTTTGATCGCGTTAGTTCAACACCAGCCGGTGGGATTCCAGCCAGCTGTGCCACGGGGACATCAGCTGTTCGGCCTGGCCCCTGGCATCCGGCATCAGATGCAGCATCCGGCGGGGGCGACCACGGCTCGGGCAGCGCTGGGTGTAGGTGCTGATGGAACCCTGTTGCTCGAGGAAGTCCAAGGCCTGCTGAAGCACCGTCTCGGAAAGGCGCAGCTGGGGCTCCTCCCGCATCAGTTTCTGCAGCAGCCCGGAGGGATAGTTGTCGTCCTTCAGCAGGCACTCGAGCACCCAGCACACCGCCAGTTCCAGGTCGAGGAACTGTGGTGGTGGCTGGCGAAAGTACTGCTCAATATCGGCCAGGCAGGTTCTGGACGGCTTGCGGCGGGAGAACACAGCAACAGAAGCACTGGTTCCATCAAAGTCGATCTCATTTTGAGATTCAAGAGGGAATTTCAGTGGCGTTCCGACGGGCCTGCCGCTGGCCACACTGGAGCTGCTGACTGCGTGTTCCCATGGCCGATTCGCTTCCTGCTCCCGCTGAATTCACGGTCTTTGACGGCGATCTGGATGCGGATTGGACCGAGCGATACCTGCGCATGTCCGCCCTGGCGGTGGACACCGAGGCGATGGGTCTGATCCATGGCCGCGATCGTCTCTGCCTGGTTCAGATCGCTGATGCCGACGATCGGGTCTGCTGCATTCGGATCGGGCTTGGTCAGACCTCGGCGCCCAACCTGCAGCGGCTCCTGGAGGCCGCCTCCGTGGAGAAGGTCTTCCACTTCGCCCGCTTCGATGTGGCAGCGCTGGCCAGCGGCCTCGGCATCGCCGTCAGCCCCATCTTCTGCACCAAGGTGGGCAGCCGTCTTGGTCGCACCTACACACCCCGCCATGGTTTGAAGGACCTGGTGATGGAGCTGGTCGGGGTTGAACTCGACAAGGGTGCCCAGAGCAGCGACTGGGGCCGGGTGGATGAGCTCAGCGATGTTCAGCTCGCCTACGCCGCCAATGATGTGCGCTACCTGTTGCCGGCACGTCAGAAGCTGGAAGCCATGCTGCGGCGTGAGGGGCGCTGGGATCTGGCGCAGCGCTGCTTCGGATGCATTCCTGTGATCGCGGATCTGGATCGGATGCGCTTCAACCAGACCTTCGAGCACTGAGCTTCAACGTTCAGTCTTCGAGGATGAAGTTGCCGTCTCCCTCGCTCGAACTCAGCAGCGCGGTCAAGCGCTCGACGCTTCCCCCGTCGTTGCTGTCCAGGGCGGTGAGCATGGATTGGGCCATGGCCCGTCGTCCCTCCAGGTCACGCTTGCCCTCGCGGGCTGCCGCCTGATCCACCTGGCGCCGGGCACTGGCCAGGCTGATGCTCAGTCGGCTGGCCAGTTGGGCGCAGAGTTTGACGTATTCGGAGTCCTGAATGGCTGCCATGGGTCCCAGTGGCGGTCCTTCAGTATCCGTGCAGCCGTTCCAGGATCAACGCGGCAAGGCGGGCACTTCCCCCGGCAGGCCCCATCCGTCGTTGGCCGATCCGGCCGAGGCGTTCCCGCAGCGGCGGGTTGTCCAGCAGCTGCTGCAGCCTGCCGTGGAGCTCCTCCGGGGAGCTGCAGGGGCGCACAGCTCCCCCCAGCAGGCGGCTTTGGCGCCGCGCGAAGGGCCACTGGAACTGCGGCCCCGGCCCCGGCAGTGACAGGGCCGGAATGCCCAGCCCCACCAGTTGTTCCGTCGCGGTGCCGGCGGTGGCCACGCCAGCTTCCGCCCAGCTGGCCCAGGTTTGGAAACGCTTCACGCCGATCAGCACCAGCAGAGGTCCCTTCACCCAGCAGGCCGCGGCATCGAGCTGGTCGGAGGGAGGCAGGCCGCGGCGGAACTGTTGATCGCGAAGGATTGGTTCGAGTTGATCCAGGCTCGGTTGGCTGCCGACAGCAACAAGAACGGCAATCGGCTGGTCGGCCTTCAGCCGGCTGACGCCATCCAGCAGCCGGCGGAAGTTCCGCAGGGCCTCTGGTACGCGGCTTCCACACAGCAGCAGCACCCGCCTGCAGCGTCCAAGGCTGGCGGGAACATCACCGTTCGCCAGGCCATCCATCATCGGATTGCCCGGTGCCAGGGCCCGCACGCCATGGCGCTGCAGTCCGCGGGCGGTCAACCCATCGCGCATGGCCACCAACCGGCAGCGTGCCGCTCGCATCAGCATCCACTCCCACGGATCCCATTCGCTGCCTTTCAGCCGGTGGTAGCGATCGCTGGGGCTCTGGCCAGGGCCGCTGCACCAGGTGTAGTCGCTCTTCGGGGTGCCGATGAAGCCATAGCGGGCGCCACTGCTCCAGGCCATCAGCAGGGGGAGGAGATCACCGATCGCCAGCAGCTTGAGGCCGGCGCGAGCCCGCTTACCGATCAAGCGCCACTGTTGCCAGCTGAGCAGGGGAAGGCCGGCCTTCATGTCAGCCAGCAATCCGGTGATGCTCTGGTTGCTGAACCCTCCGCTGGGGAGGGCGGCCGCTGGACCGATCCGTTGCAGCCAGCCCTTCTGAATCGCATCGTCAAAAACACGCCCCTGACCGACCAGTGGCAGCACTTCCAGCTTCAGGGCGGGGCACTGGGCATGCAGTTGTTCCAGCACCCGCAGAGCGATCAGATCCTCCCCGTGGCCATTGCAGACCACCAGCAATCCCGCATCGTTGTGGCTGATACGATCGCCTGATGGGAACGGCCGTTCCCGATCGGCGGCATGGCCAAGTGGTAAGGCAGAGGATTGCAAATCCTTTATCCCCAGTTCGAATCTGGGTGCCGCCTTCGATCGATATTCACAGCCGGGCCTCCGCGCTTCGTTGAAGTCCATCACGCGTCTGACTCTCGCAGTTGAGGCGTCGTTCGTTGATCCTGCACGCACCGGTGGTCGGTCGATTGCTCGGCAAGCCGATCGGCAGACCGCGTTGATCGAAGACCACCAGGGAACTGCTGGTGATGGTTCCGCTCCAGGAGGTTGCGGCCAGGCGGCAGCGGCCGTTCTGACAGCTCAAAACCGGATCGCCGGTGCCAGGGCCCGTCACGAATGTCAGCTGGTGGGTCCGGCCCGGGTCCTCTTCACTGAGTCCGCTGAAGCGGATGCGCAGACCGATGCTGCTGGTTTGGCTGAGTTGCAGCCGCTGGCAGCCCATGGAGCGCTCGGCCTGAGTCAGACGACAGCCGGACACGCCCGTATCCAATCGGCCGAAACGGTCGTTGCCGACTGCATCGCTGCTGGCGACGTGGACGCCCATCAGCACCAACAGAAGCGGCAGCAGCATCAGTAGTCGCTGTCGGCCACGCACATGCCGAGGCAGCGGATGCCGTTGCTTGCCGTGCGCCGGCAGTGTTGGCAGAGGATGCGCTCCTCAACCGGTTCTGTCGATTCACCCGCTGACGGGTTCACCGTTGGCATGGAAGTGGCCGTCTGGTGTTCAGCCATGGGAGTCCGTCAATGGAGGCGATCATGACGGGCAGAGGAGGTGACGCGTTGAACGGCATCGGATTCGGCACCTGGGCCTGGGGCAATCAACTGTTGTGGGGGTACGACGCCGAACGGGATGACCGCCTTCTGGAGGAGACCTTTCGCCAGGCCCTTGCATCGGGTCTTGGCCTGATCGATACCGCTGATTCCTACGGCACCGGGCGGCTCAATGGTCGTAGTGAACAGCTGCTGGGGCGGTTCGCAGCACGACTGCCAGCGACGCGACGGGCGGATCTCTGCATCGCCACCAAACTGGCGCCCTTCCCCTGGCGGCTCGGGCGACGGGGCCTGGATCAGGCGCTTCAGGCGAGTCGTCAGCGGCTTCAGGGCCATCTACGACGCGTGCAGCTGCACTGGAGCACTGCTCGCTACGCCCCCTGGCAGGAGGTGCAGCTTCTCGATGGTCTGGCGGATCGCGTTCTGGATGGCTCCATCAGCGAAATCGGGGTGTCCAACATCGGCCCGAAACGGCTGGCCTGGATGCAGCAACGCCTGGCGGAGCGAGGAGTTCCCCTGCGCAGTGTGCAGGTGCAGTATTCGCTGCTCTCACCGGGGGACGCCAAGGTTGATGCGTTGCGACAGCTCTGCCGTGAGCGTGGCATCGAGGTGCTGGCCTACAGCCCGCTTGCTTTCGGTGTGCTGACCATGCCGCCAGAGGGGGAGCGACGACCGCGAACCGTCCTGCAACGGCAGCTGCTCGCCAGGTTGCAGCCTGCCAGCCGCTCCCTTCGCGCCGTTGTGGCGACCATTGCCGGCCAGCGCAGTGTTTCGATGGCCCAGGTGGCCCTCAACTGGTGTCGAGCCCAGGGGACCACGCCGATCCCGGGCCTCAGAACCCCAGAGCAAGCGAGGGATGTTGCCGGAGCCCTCCAATGGTCACTGACCTCTGCAGAACTGGATCAGCTGTCCATGGCGCGGCAGCAATGCACGGTGCGCACACCGTCCAACCCATTTCAAAGCGCTTAAGCCCTCAGGCTTCAGCGACGTTGTCTGGAGCAGGACTCACCACAACAGGAAGACTGTCAGCGGCAGCCTCGCTGCGCAGGGGGATCACGTTCTCCCGTTCCGGTGGTGGTACGGGGGCAGCAGCAGCTTGGCTCTCTTCGCAGGCCTTGAGCGCTTCCTGGAGCAGGGAATCAAAGGTGGTTCCCGGCAGACGGTGCCTCGCGACCTCAAGGAAGGTCCTGGGCAGGGATTCCCCGGCCGCGGACCGCAGGGCGGGGTTGTTGCTGCGGAGTTGTTTTTCCTCGTCGATCGCGCGCAGGAAACGAAGGGTGACGTCGCGCTTGGTGGAGGCCTTGATCAACGTGTCCCGATCCTGGGGGCCCTGATCGAGGCTCTGCTCGAGTTCGTGGATCCGCCGCTCAAGACTGTCGAGAACTTCCTGGGCTTCTTTGCCGATGTGGGACAGCTGACCGTCGGATAGATCAGGCATGTCAGCGACATAAACCTTGCCGTGGTCCCTCAGGGTGAGGAAGGTCGGCCGGGGTGATTGGCGGTGGCCATTGGAACGCTCATGGGCCGGGACGACCGGACGACGTGGGGGTGTTGGACCTGCAGAGGATCGTCTGCGCGTGGTGCGCTGGGGTTTATCAAATGGCATGACGTTGTTAAGCCGATGTATCGACGCTGCGTCCGGAGAAAATCTCCGAAATGCTTGAAGTGATCTTAAACGGTTCTTTCCCTTCATCAGACTCTTAAACAATCTCTTTGGAGAGTGATGCAATCCCCCTGTTAGTCGGGGAGGCCGATCACCCCGTCTTCAGGGTTCCCTTCCACGATGCTGCCAATCGGCCAGGCCTGGAGCTGCTGGGCACGGCAGGCAGCGACCGTTCGGTCGATTTGATCCCGCGGCACCACAACACAGAAACCGATCCCGAGATTGAAGGTGTGCCAGAGGTCCCGCTCCGGAATGCCACCAGCGCTCTGGAGCCAGTCGAACAGGGGCGGGCGTGCCCAGCTGGTTGGGCTCACCTGGGCGCGACATCCAGCCGGCAGGCAGCGGGGGAGGTTCTCCGGCAGTCCTCCACCTGTGATGTGCGCCATGGCATGGATGGAAAGGCTGCTGCTGAGCAGGTGCTGCACCAGCGAGGCGTAGAGCTGGGTGGGCCTCAGCAGATCGTCGATCAGGGGGCGCTGATCAGGTCCGTACAGGGTGGATCGATCCGCATTGGCCTGGGCCAGCACCCGGCGCACCAGGCTGAAGCCGTTGCTGTGGACACCACTGCTGGCCACGCCGATTACGGCATCACCCGGTTGAACCTGATGTCCATCAATGAGCTCGCTCTCTTCAACAACGGCGACGCAGAACCCGGCCAGGTCGTAGCGACCCGCTGGGTAGAAGCCAGGCATTTCGGCGGTTTCGCCGCCGAGCAATGAGCAGCCGCTCTGCTGGCAGCCGTCAGCGATGCCCTCAACAACCTCAGCCATGGCGTCAGGGCTTAATGCGCCCGTGGCCATGTAGTCGAGAAAAAACAGCGGCTGGGCGCCGGATGTGATCACGTCGTTCACGCACATCGCCACCAGGTCGATCCCAACGTTGTGGTGGGCTTGATGGTCCTGCGCCAATTCGAGTTTGGTGCCGACACCATCAGTCCCTGAAACCAACAGGGGCTGTCGCAGGCCAGCCGGCAGGCGCATCATGCCGCCGAAGCCACCCAGACCACCGACCACCTCCTGGCGGTGTGTTGCTTCGACGGACGATTTGATCCGTTGAACAAAGGCGCGCCCGGCCTCGACGTCAACGCCAGCACTCTTGTAGTCCATGGGCTGAAGAACCTGTATCGATCCTGCAACCCCAGCGACCTTGGGACGGTCGACGAGCCGGATCAAGAGGCCATCAGTTTCGCTGATGACTTGACCAAGTCTGGCTGATGCCTTGGTTTGGGATCAGTGGGGGCCTCGCCTGTGAGCGGCTGATGCGCGCCACGGGTGTCCAGATTTGCTGTGCCAGCCGCTGGATTGGTGCCTGCTGTTGTGTTTGCTGCGAACTTCTTAGCTTCCAGAAAATTTGTCATTTGAGGTCGGTACTGCTTCTGAGCCTTGCTTCCTGGAGCCTGCTGACCGCCTGTCATGCGTGTTGTTCTCACCCTCCTGGGTCTGTCCGGGGCGATTTCAGCCAGTGCAGCTCTTTTCCCCGTGGTGGCGCAGGATTTTGAGGATCCGGATTGGTTCGAGCCGCTCGATCTAATGGAGTTGGCAGTCGACTCGGACGTTGACGCTCAATCCATCACGGCTGCTCCCCTGGATTCCAACGTGTCGGTTCAGGACGACCTCGACCCGGACAGCAGCGATGACAGCAGCGTCAGCGCCACATTGACGCCCGATGAGGTGAAGGAACCGGTCGATCCAACGCCCGTGGCGGTTCTGCCCGAGCCGAAGCTGAAGCTGCTGCCCGAGGTGGTGCGCGTGATCACCGGGGAGGCCAGCTGGTACGGGCCTGGTTTCTACGGAAATCACACGGCCAACGGCGAGATCTACCGCCAGGGGACGATGACGGCAGCCCACCGCACCTTGCCGTTCGGAACCAAAGTGCGCGTGACCAATCTCTGGAACGGCCGCTCTGCGGTGATCCGCATCAACGACCGAGGCCCCTTTATTGATCACCGGGTCATTGATCTGGGCCACGGTGCTGCCTCGACCCTTGGGCTGATCAGTTCCGGGATTGCCCAGGTGAAGCTTGAGGTGCTGCGCTGATCACCGCTTTGCTCTCAACGCAGGCTGAGCTGGTGGCATTCCGCTCCGGCCTCGGCCAATCCCTTCAGTTCGTCCCGACCATGGGAGGTCTGCACCAGGGGCATGGGGAGCTGATCCGCCGTGCGGCAGAGCAGGGCCCAGTGTTGGTGAGTGTGTTCGTCAACCCCCTTCAGTTCGGCCCTGGCGAAGACTTCGACCGTTATCCGCGCAGCTTGGAGGCCGATCTGGCTCTGGCGGATCGCTGCGGTGCAGCAGCGCTCTGGGCTCCAACGGTTCAGACCATCTATCCCGATGGAGCCGCTGCCGATTCGGCTTGCCAGGCACCTGCAGCGCTGCAGCAGTATCTGTGCGGCGCCGGTCGACCCGGACACTTCGATGGGGTGGTCACGGTGGTGGCTCGTCTGCTGGAGCTGACGAAGCCCGCCGGTCTCTGGCTGGGGGAGAAGGACTGGCAGCAACTGGTGATCCTGCGTCAGCTGGTGGCGGATTGTGCGTTGCCTGTGAAGGTCCATGGGGTCGCCACGGTTCGCGAGGCGGACGGCCTCGCGTTGAGTTCACGCAATCAATACCTGTCGGCTGCGCAGCGTCTCCAGGCAGCAGCGCTGCCCGCGGCGTTGCGTGCTGCTGATGGCACCACCCCATTGGACGTCACCCGCTCGAGGCTTTCAGCTGCTGGTCTCGAGGTGGAGTATGTAGAGAGGGTTGATCCCCAAAGCCTGCAGCCCTGCGGCTCGGAGACGGCACTCTCGCTGCTGGCCGCGGCGGTGCGCTGCGGGACGACACGCCTGATTGATCACTCGTTTCTGATGACCCGCCAGCCCCTCGTTGCCATCGATGGCCCTGCCGGTGCTGGCAAAAGCACGGTGACCCGTGCGTTCGCGGAGCGTCTGGGCCTGATTTACCTGGATACCGGAGCGATGTATCGCGCCGTCACATGGCTGGTGCAACAACAGGGCGTGGAACCCGGGGATGCTGCGGCCGTGGACGTGTTGCTGCGTGCTCTGGATCTGCAGCTTCAGTCGCTGCCGGGTGGTGGCCAGCAGGTGTTGGTGAATGGTGAGGATGTCAGTCAGGCGATCCGTTCTCCTGAGGTAACGGGCGCGGTATCGGTGGTGGCCGCTCACCGCTGCGTCCGGCAAGCGCTCACGGCTCAACAGAAAGCGATGGGTGCCAAAGGTGGCCTGGTGGCGGAGGGGCGCGACATCGGCTCAGCCGTGTTCCCCGATGCCGATCTCAAGGTGTTTCTTACGGCCACGGTGGCCGAACGGGCCCGGCGCCGGGCCCTGGACCTGGAACAACGGGGCTTTCCGGTGCCGGAGCGCTCAGAGCTCGAGGCACAGATTGCCGAGCGCGATCATCTCGACAGCACCAGGGAAGAGGCACCGCTGGTGCAGGCGATTGATGCCGTGGAACTGGTGACCGATGGCATGAGCATCGACGCTGTGATCGATGCCCTGGTGGAGCAGTTTCGTGCCCGGGTGCCTGAGGAGGCCTGGCCTACGCCGGCGGGCTGAGCTCGTCCAGCAGGTTGGAGCAGGCGTCCTCCAGCAGATCGAGCACATGTTCAAAGCCGGCTTCGCCGCCGTAATAGGGATCCGGAACCTCCGTTTCTGAGAAGCGGCGGGCGTAGCTGAGCATCGGTTGAATGGTTGCCGTGGCTTGTGCGCCGGCTTCGCGAGCCAGCCCCTGCACCGCGGCCAGGTTGTTGTCATCCATCGTCAACACCAGGTCGAACTCCGAGAAGTCGTCGAGGCTGATCTGTCGTGCGCGGCTGGGCAGCTGGATGCCGCGACGGTTGGCTGCGGCCTGCATGCGCCGGTCGGCGGGGTTGCCCACATGCCAGCCGCCGGTGCCGGCGGAATCCACCACGAACTGATCGCTCAGCCCTCGCTCCTCCAGCAGATGCAGGAAGACGCCTTCGGCCGCTGGTGATCGGCAGATGTTGCCGAGGCAGACGAACAACAGCTTCTGGGTCATTCGATGTTCAGGCGTTGCAGGGCCAGCTCGGCCCGAAGGCGCACCACCCTGGCATCCTCAGCCTCGGAGGCCAGGGTTCGCAGCATGGGGACGGCCTGATCGGTGAGTGATGAACCAACCGATGCATGGCGTAAACGCTGCTCGAGCCCGAACACAGCGGCATAACGCACCACCCATTCGTCGTCTTGCCCGGCTTTGAGTAGCCCTTGCAGGCAGCGCTGCAGTTGCTGGTCGCTGCAAGCGGGATCAAGCTCTAAATCCGCCAGGCCACGGGTTGCTGATCGCCGCACGCTCGGTGCGATATCAGCCTCCAGGGCGTGCTCGAGCAGGTCAAGTCCCCGTGGATCCCGGAGTGCGGCCAGGGCTTTCACCACCCAGGCCCGTGCGCCGTAATTGCGCGCATCCAGACTCACCAGCAGGGTTGGAACGATGTTTCGACCCAGTTGAATCAGTCCCTGGGTTGCCACCGCCGCCACGGCTGGATTGTTGAAGCCCAGCACGTTGATCAATGTGTCGGCCGCCTCAGGATCCTGAAGGGCACAAAGAGCGCGGGTGGCCTGCACCAGTTCGGGGGTGCTGCTGGCCCGATCCAGGTGCCGAATCGCGTCAGCAAGGGCAGTCGACGTCATCAGAGCAAAGCATCCATCGCATCGAGAACCGCCGGGTCGCTGCTCTGCTCCGCAAGTCCCTTCAACGCCACCAGTTTGAGGCTCGGCTCCACGGCAGCAGCACTCATGGTCTCGACAGCAGCTGTCCAACCGGTGGCACCGAGATCGAGCAGTGCACCGCGCCGCACCAGGGGTTCAGGATGCTGCAGCAGTTGGATCAGTTGCTCCCCCCACGCCGCATCCCCAGTGAGTTGCAGCAAGGCCCGGCAGGCTGCTGAACGGATCAACGGCCGCGGATGCTGCGTGAATGGTTGAAGCGTTGCCAGGGTTGCTGCGTCGCTGATGCCGATGTCACCCAGGGCTTCCAACAGTGCTTCGCAGGGCTCCTGCAGCAAGGGGCTCGAGGGCTGTTCGCGTCCGGCTCCATCGACCCCACTGTCCAGCAAGGAACGGATCGCTTCCGCTGCCGCGTGGCTGCCCATCGTGCCAAGACTGCGCGCTGCCTCCTCGCGAACGGTGTAGTCCGTGGACATCAGCAGATCCCGTAGGTCGGCAGCGGCGCGATCGTCCTGAAGCAGTCCCAGGGCGCGGATGGCATTGAGGGCAACACCTCGCCGGTCTGGATCGACCGGGGTGTCGTTCAGAGCCCTGAGCGTTGTGAGGAGAAGCGGGATGGCGTCGGGATGACGGCTGCGCATTTTTCCCAGCCACCAGGCGGCGTAGTACTGCGCTGAGGGGTCCTCCGTTTGCCGGAGGTTCTCGATCACCTGCGATTCGCTGAGGGGTTCGATCACAGCCAGGCAGAGGCAAGGTCTGCTGCCCAGCTTTGGGTTCTCTTGAACCGAAACGGCCCGGCGACGGAGCCCCAGCAGCGCTCATTGGTGATGGGGTCATGGCCGCGATCGAGGGTCTGCAGCGACTCCCCTTGCAGGTGAAAGCTGCTCACCAGCACGGTGTCTTTGCCATCGCGTCGCACGATGCACTGGCAACCCGGCTCCATGGCTCCGTGGTAGCCGTCGCTCTGTTCAACCACCTGGTAGTGGCACTGGTCCAGGCTGATCAGATCCGCGGTCTGGATGGAACGGCGCAGTGCAGGATCGAATGTTGCGCCCGCGAAGCGTGCAGGGTCCTGGAAGGTGTGATTCCAGAGTTTGATCGCACCGGATGGTTGCTCTTCAGCGCGAATCATTCTCAGGCGGTAGGGATTTTTGGGGTCAACCGCGTAGGTCTGCTCAAGCAGGATTGACCCTGGCTTGAGCTGCGGAAGAGACCGATACCTCAAAAAAATATGGGCGTAGAGGGGTGGATTGTCGAAGGCTTGCTGCTGGTTGCTGTACTCGCCGCAGAGCAGGTTGAGAAAGCGCCGAACGTTGGGTGTGATCACAGCGCTCTGACGGGACCAGAAAAGAACAATAAAAAAAGCCCCCCGAAGGAGGCTTGAAAGGCAACGTCAGCTGATCAGATCAGAGCGTTGATGGCGTAATCGATGTAGCTGTTGGCTTCGGTAGCAGCGTCGCCGCTGAGGCCGTGGTTGGCCTTGATGTGCTTCAGAGCTTCCACATACCAGGAGGGAGAAAGCTCGAAGGTGCGGTTGATCTCGTCGAGACCGGCGATCAGGTAGTCGTCCATGGGGCCGGTGCCACCTGCCACGAGGCAGTAGGTGATCATGCGCAGGTAGTAGCCCACGTCACGGGAGCACTTGGCCTTGCCCTCTGGGGTGGCGGAGTAGTTGGACCCCTCCATCTGGGTGGTGTAGGGGAACTTGCTGTAAACGGCCTG
>ERZ802826.106-NODE-106-length-27303-cov-15.6476_pt1 | contig 27303 bp, 20 predicted proteins | sample MGYA00345651_ERZ802826 | MGnify/ENA primary metagenome ERZ802826 (study PRJEB30503, sample SAMEA104212371) | marine metagenome | biome: Westerlies Biome; feature: [SRF] surface water layer (ENVO:00010504) within the epipelagic zone...; material: water...
AGTTACCGTCAAAATCTGTAACAGTACCCGTGTTGCTATCTAAAACCACACTTGCGCCTGGAACAGGTTGACCATTAGCGTCGGTAACTGTTCCCGATACTTGTGTTTGAGCTACCACAGCCGTAGAAAGGCAAAGCAGCATAACTTTAAGAAAAAATTTCATAGTAGTTATCGTTTAATTGTTATTACGCAAAGATATTATTTTTTTCTTTTAGTAAATATGGATATGGATTTGATTATAAAACGTAAAAAATCAAGCCTATTTTTGTGAATTTGATATCGAAACTATGGTTTGGGGTTGCAGATACTGCCCATGGTTGCAAATCGTGTGCGATACTGATATTCCAGGTGTTAAACCCAAAATGAACGTTCCACCGTAATAAGGTCTTTTCGTAAGGAAGATTAATATCTCTTTGCATTCCATCGTTGGACGTATAGTTGGCACTAAAACGTATAGGCATATGCAAACTCAATCCTGTATGAACGCGCCAAAAAGCGTGTTTGGTTTCGTTGGCGTTTCGCCATCGCAACTCAAATGGGACTGCTAAGGTCTGCATGGTTAAGGTGTTTTTTTGGTACGCATCTTGAATAATACTTGCTGAAATGGAACTGTCTTCAACAACAAGTCGCATATTATTAAAAACAGTGGCTACATCCCATCCCAAACCTAACCCAAGAGCTAGTGTGCGTTTTTTGTTGACAGGCATATCACGAACAAAGCCCAACGAAAAACTGTAGGACAACTTGTTTTGTATAAGCTCACCGGGTGCATCTGAAAAATACGGGTAAGCAACGCTAAAATAAATCTGATCTTCTCTGAAAGACAGTGTGTCTTCTTGCGCCATGGCATGGAAAACACTTATGAAAAGTAGAGAGTGCAGGAGCTTTTTCATCATTTAAATATACACGAAAAAAAACATCCTCCGGCTTACAAGCCGAAGGATGTTTATGTTTTAAAAACCGAAAGACTTATTTTAAATTCTGCGTATAGTCACCACTACGAGTAGTGTAATTAATTTTTAACGCATTTACCTTTCTCAATTCTTGTTTGATATCGCTTATAAGGCCCATGTTGGTTTCACCATCCACCTTAAGGGCAGTAGTAAGTACGTTTTGAAGCTCCTGACGTTTGGAAGCACGTTCTGCGAGTACAAAAGCACCAACATCTTGCACAGTGGCAAACTTGTCGTTCAATTGGATTTTTGGCTGTGTACCAAATTTTTCTTGATAACGGTCGCTTGGTTTTCCAGCATAAATGTACATTACACGGTCTTTTTTATCTAGCTTTTGCACTTGGTCTGCTGCAGGAAGCGTATTAGCCACCATGAGCGTACTATCGCGCATGACGGTTGCTACCATAAAAAAGAATAAAAGCATAAATACAATATCGGGTAACGATGCTGTAGAAATTGCGGGTAAATCTCCTCCTTTTTTCTTCTTAAACTTAGACATACTAATTCGTTTTTGAGGGTTCAGCTTCAGATAACTTCTGTGGAAACAATGCCTTTACTGCATCGAGTTTGGGTTTTAATGCTTCCTTTTCAGATGATGATGTGCGTGGGTCAGAATACTTGCGGTCAGCTTCAATATAAGAAAGTCTAGCACTTGGGTACAGACGTGCAAACTCACGATTGCGTAACTCATTGTATGCAGCAACCAACTCGTTTTGAACGGCTATATAAACTTTATAGTCTGTTTCACGGTCATTCTTTAACGAAATAACGGCTTTTTCTGGGTTATCAGATGAACTCGTATCACGAGCGCCTTGACAGAAATCACAGGCGTCGTCGCCTTTTCCGCCACCATTATCTAAGAAGGCAACAGCTGCAGCGCGCAATTCACTGATATCCATTGGTCCTTCTTCAACTAATAGGTCGTTATTTTTATTCACCACTACTGTGAAAATATTTCGTTCTTTAATGATTGGAGGATCAACAACATCTTCCATAGGGGGTAACTTACGATTAAGCCCCGAGTCAGTTTCAATTGTTGTGGTAACCAAAAAGAAGATAAGAAGCAAGAAAGCTATATCAGCCATGGACCCTGCATTCACTTCGGGTGCAGATCTTTTTGCCATAACGTCTTATTTAAAAAATCGCTTAACGCCTGAGAACACCATAGTTCCAATAGCAACTACTGCCAAAATATAAAAGGTGCGTAATCCTGTTCCTACCCAGCGCGAGCCAGATGCGGAAAGCATTTCTCCATCTTTCATAGGAGTTTCTACTCCTTCAGAAAACAAGAAGGATATCAACACAACCAATGCAAATGCAGCTACCGAAATAAGTGCTTTTTTAAGTTTTGCACCGTTAGATGCAAGAGAGGCTAGCGATGATACTACAGTAATGATAACGACAATTGCCAAAATGACTAAAGCAAGCGTAATCATGGGCGATACAGACGAAAAGTTGCCTGCTAAGCCATCCATTTCTATGACATCGTCGCCTTTGGAGAGAATGGAAACTTGGAAAACCAAGCCCAACACGCCTAAGACAAGTGCCACGATTTTTGTTATTTTTTGAATATTCATAATTCTGTTGCTTTATGAATTATTTCTGATTGGCTACAAGAAGGTCAATCAACGTGATAGACGCATCTTCCATGTCATTTACAATACTGTCAATTTTTGCAATGATGTAGTTGTAAAAGATTTGTAGAATAATCGCAACAATTAGACCAAATACAGTTGTAAGAAGGGCTACTTTAATACCTCCCGCAACAAGTGATGGTTGCATGTCTCCAGCAGCTTCAATTTTATCAAAGGCTTGAATCATACCAATTACCGTACCCATAAACCCAAGCATTGGTGCAAGTGCAATAAATAGAGAAATCCAAGATACGTTCTTTTCAAGTTGTCCCATTTGAACACCTCCGTAAGCTACAACCGCTTTTTCGGCACTTTCTACACCTTCACCAGAACGGTCGAGTCCTTGGTAGAAAATAGAGGCAACAGGGCCTTTTGTGTTACGGCAAACTTCTTTAGCAGCCTCAACGCCACCGGCAGCAAGTGCTTCTTCAACAGATGCGGTGAGTTTTGCCGTGTTTGTTGTTGCTAGGTTTAAGAATATAATACGCTCTATGGCGATAGCAAGACCTAAAATCAAACATAAAAGAACGATACCCATAAATCCAGGGCCTCCTTCAATAAATCTTTTCTTTAGTTCTTGTGTGAAGCCAGCTTTTTGTGGAGCTGCAGGTTGTGGTTGCTCTTGTACAGCTTCGGTAGCGACTTCGGTAGCAACTTCAGTTTCTTGAACTGCTAGCGTGTCAGATTCTTGTGCAAACGCATTTGGTATAGCTGCCATGAGACAAAGTGCTAAGACGGTAAGGGAAAAAAAACGTTTCATTTATAAATTATTTCGGTTTTATATTGATTTAATTTGATGACGCTAAATATATAAAAAATACTTTACGCAATCGCAGAGAGGAAGGGATTCGAACCCTCGATACGCTTTTGACGTATACACACTTTCCAGGCGTGCGCCTTCGACCACTCGGCCACCTCTCTAATTTGGACGCTAATATCGAAAAAAATAATTGCAAAAAAAGAACGGAAAAAACTTAAATGCCGAATATTTTTTTGGCGTTTTGAGTTGTTATTTGAGCTATTTTGTGTGTGTTCAGCCCGTATACAGACGCAACTTTGGTGGCAATAAGCGGTAAAAAGGACGATTCATTGCGCTTGCCACGATGCGGAGTTGGTGCCAAATATGGCGCATCGGTTTCTAATACCACAGACGCTAACGGAATCTGCGCAAGGGTTTCCGAAAGTCCGGCATTTTTAAACGTCACCACACCACCAATACCTACAAGCATGTTAAGATCAATAGCCCGTTGGGCTTGTGTTATATCTCCAGTAAAGCAATGAAAAACACCTCGTAACTTGGTGTTATTAACCCCTTCCAAAACCTCAAAAATTTCGTCAAATGCATCTCGGCAATGAATTACAATCGGCAAATCGAACTCCAACGCCCACGTTATTTGTTGGGCAAAGGCCTCCTGTTGAGCCTTTTTATAATTTTTATCCCAATACAAATCCATACCGATTTCCCCTACTGCCACAAATTGGTGCTGTTGCAATTGTGCATATACATGTGCCAATTCTTCGGCAACAGTATCCCCAACATGTGTGGGATGCAATCCCATCATCAAATGCATCGTATTGGGATAATCGCGTTTGAGGGCGTGCATGGCTTCCGTAGTTTCGGAATCAATTGCCGGCAGTACAAACTGCAAAACACCAGCTTCCATCGCTCGATCAATGACATCGGCACGATCAGCAGCAAACTCGGAAGCATATAAATGTGTGTGCGTATCTATAAGCATGGTGCAAAAATACACCAATGACTTGTATATTTACTCCATGATTTACACCTTATCTACTCTTTTACGTCGCAAAGGCTATGTTCGCGTTCCACTTAGAAAAGCAACTACTGGTCATTATATATGTAAGCTTGTGCTAAATGGTATTCCAGGCGTGTTTATTGTGGACTCGGGAGCTTCACACACTTGTGTTGCTTTAGACAAGGAAGCGCATTTTTCACTCAACTCCACCAAAGCAGAGAAACAAGCTGCCTCAGCAAGTAGTGCCGATATGGACACTCGACAAAGTGCCGAAAATCATTTTCGTATTGGGAATTGGGAAAACCATAAGCAAGAGCTTATTTTGTTTGATATGACTACTGTAAACGAGGCACTTGCACAATACAACGAAGATATTGTAGATGGTATTTTGGGAGCAGATGTACTACATCAAGCCAAAGCGGTGTTGGATTACCGCCGTAGTGGATTGTATTTGTTAAAATAGTTAATAGTAATTAGGCAATAGTAGTTAGGCAGTAGTGAATAGGCAATAGTGAAGAGGCAATAGTGAATAGGCAGTAGGCATAAGGCAGAAGTAAGAAACGATTAATTCATTTTCTTATTTCTTCTTTTTTGTAACCATTAACAAACAACTACCGTCTAAAGTTCAAACGCTTTTTTAGCATCGCCGTCCATTAATAGTGCAATAGGGTCTTCTAGTGCTTCTTTTACTGCTACTAAAAACCCAACGCTTTCACGCCCATCAACAATACGGTGATCGTACGAAAGGGCCACATACATCATAGGGCGAATTTCCACTTTGCCGTCTACAGCAACTGGACGCTGTAAAATATTGTGCATCCCCAATATTCCCGATTGCGGTGGGTTGATAATCGGAGTAGAAAGCATAGATCCAAATACGCCACCATTTGAAATGGTAAACGTACCACCGGTCATGTCATCTACGGTAATTTTGCCATCGCGCGCACGAATAGCAAGACGCTTAATTTCAGCTTCAATTTCTCTAAAACTCATGTCTTCTGCATTTCGGACTACAGGAACCATAAGTCCTTTGGGACCAGAAACCGCTACGCTTATGTCGCAGTAATCGTACAAAATTTGTTCGTTGCCATCAATCATGGAATTCACATCTAGGAATTCTTGTAGGGCGCGCACTACAGCTTTGGTGAAAAAACTCATAAACCCAAGTCCAACTCCGTGTTTTTCTTTAAATATTTCTTTGTACTCCGCACGAAGTGCAAAAATTGGCGACATATCTACCTCGTTAAAGGTGGTAAGCATGGCCGTTTCGTTTTTGGCAGCTACCAATCGTTCTGCTACTTTGCGCCGTAACATAGACATTTTCTTACGTGCAGATGGGCGTTCGCCAACTGGTGTTCCCATAGCTGGTACTGCTTTTACAGCGTCTTCTTTGGTAATACGTCCATCGCGGCCTGTACCAGAAATGGCCGTTGTATCCAATCCTTTTTCGGCAATTATTTTTCGTGCTGCTGGCGAGGCCGTTCCTGTCGCATAGGTCGTTTCTTGTGCAGCAACAGGCGCAACATGTGGCGTAGTGGCTGCTTTTTCAGGTGCTGCTTTTATGTCTTGTCCATCGGGTTTAGGCGCAGCTGTGTCGATATGGCAGACTATAGCACCAACGGCAACGGCATCACCTTCTCCTGCCTTAAGGGTAATTACGCCGCTTTCCTCAGCAGGAAGTTCTAATGTTGCCTTGTCCGAATCTACTTCAGCAATGGCTTGATCTTTTTCGACATAATCGCCATCGCTAACCAACCATTCTGCGATTTCTACTTCTGAGATGGATTCGCCCGGCGAGGGCACTTTCATTTCTAAAATCATAACTACTCTTTTATGCGCTAACGCATGTTGTCTTTAGTTTTATCAAATACGTATTCAATAATTTCTTGGTGGCGCCTTCTAGAACGGGTTGAACTTCCCGCCGCAGGTGCGCCATAAAAACGCCTAGATGCTACGCGGAAATTACGCGCTTGAGGTAAATGTAATAATAAATGCCCATAAGCGCCCATATTACGTGGTTCTTCTTGAGCCCAAACCACTTCGGCTTTGCCGTATTTATGAAGCAATGCTTCGATTTCAACTTTAGGTAAAGGAAAAAGTTGTTCTAAACGCACAAGCGCTACATCGGTGCGTTGCTTTTGTTCACGTGCGTCTAGCAAGTCGTAATAAAATTTTCCAGTACAAAGCACTACCGTTTTAACGTCATTAGTAGCTACACTGTTATCGCCAATAAGCGGCATAAACTGTCCTTCTGCCAATTCTTCTCTAGCAGAAACCGCCCTTGGATGACGCAGCAAACTTTTTGGTGTAAATACCACAAGTGGTTTTCGGTAAGTTGATTTTAATTGACGTCGAAGTATGTGAAACAAATTCGCTGGTGTAGTCACATCAGCAACAAACATATTGTCTTTGGCACAAAGCTGTAAGTAGCGCTCCATACGAGCAGAGGAGTGCTCGGCACCCTGCCCTTCATAGCCGTGAGGTAAAAACAACACCAAGCCATTTTGCATTTTCCATTTGTCCTCAGCAGAAGACAAATATTGGTCAATCATAATTTGTGCGCCGTTGCTAAAGTCACCAAACTGTGCTTCCCAAATCGTAAGTGTGTTTGGGCTTGCCATGGCGTAGCCATAATCGTATCCCATGACCCCATATTCTGAAAGGGAAGAATTATAGATCTCAAAATCACCTTGATCCTTGTGTATGTCGTTAAGCAATACTACCTCCTCTTCAGAGTCTTCTACTTTCATGACTGCATGACGATGCGAAAAGGTGCCTCGTTCCACATCCTGACCGGAAATACGCACATCATGTGCTTCTGAGAGCAGCGAGCCGTAGGCGAGTAATTCGCCCATTGCCCAATCTAGCTTATTACGTTCAAAATACATGGCTTTTCGGTCTGCAATCAAGCGAACCGTTTTGCGCAAGAATTTTTTTTCTGAAGGTAATGTGGTCAATGTTTCAGCGATGCCATCTAACTTATCCAATGCAAAAGAGGTATCTACTGGCTGCAACATATCCGCTTCTTTTGCCAATTGAAATCCTGCCCATTCGTCTTGCATAAAGGGCGTAATTACCGTATTAGATGCTTGGCGCGCATCTTCTAGCTTTTCCTCTAAAGATTGTTTGTAAACGGTTTCCATTTGTGCTAACTCCTCTTGGGTGATAACCCCTCTCTTCATGAGTTTGTCGGCATAAATGTCACGTGGATTTTTGTGTTTACCAATCGCTTTATAGAGTTTTGGCTGTGTAAATCGAGGCTCATCTCCTTCGTTGTGGCCGTATTTTCGGTAACCTAACAAATCAATAAACACATCTCTTGAAAAGTGATTCCGGTATGCTAATGCAAAATTCATCGCATGAACTACTGCCTCCGCATCGTCGGCATTGACGTGCAATACAGGAGATAGGGTTACTTTTGCCACGTCGGTACAGTACGTACTCGAACGTCCATCTAGATAATTGGTCGTAAAACCGATTTGGTTGTTCACCACAATGTGTACCGTTCCGCCGGTACGATAGCCGTCGAGCTGTGCCATTTGCACTACTTCATACACTACACCTTGACCTGCAATAGCTGCATCTCCGTGAATAAGGATTGGCATTACTTTTCGGGTATCTCCATTGTAATTTCGCTCTTGTTTGGCTCTAGTAATTCCTTCCACTACCGCGTTTACAGCTTCCAAGTGTGACGGGTTTGGCGCAATATTCATGTTTACTTGATAGCCTGCATCGGTAAGTCGTTTTGATGTCCATCCTAAGTGATATTTAACATCCCCGTCAAAGACTTCTTCTTCGTAGTCTTTACCATCAAATTCACTGAAAATATCTTGGGCAGGTTTTCCGAAAATATTGGTGAGCGTGTTCAGCCTGCCACGGTGCGCCATGCCCACCACAAACTCTTCCACGCCGTCTTTAGCAGCGCCTTCAACTAAGGCATCAAGTGCTGGAATAAGCGATTCGCCTCCTTCGAGTGAAAAGCGTTTTTGACCTACATATTTGGTGTGTAAAAAGTTTTCAAAGGCAACCGCTTCGTTTAGTTTTTTAAGAATATGTTTTTTTTCTTCTACGCTAAAATTTGGATGATTCCCGTTTTTGTTAATCCATTTTTGGATCCATTGTACTCTATTTGGATGCCGAATAAACATATATTCTAACCCAATAGATTCGCAGTAAATGCGTTCCAAATGCACAATAATATCGGCAAGGGTAGCCGGTCCAACACCAACAATTTCTCCTGCCGAGAACACGGTGTGCAAATCGTCGTGTGACAATCCAAAATTTTCAATGGCCAGCGTAGGCTTATACTTTCTACGCTCTCGAACGGGGTTGGTACGTGTAAACAAATGTCCACTTCCACGATAGCCGTCAATGAGTTTTACAACTTGAAATTCTTTGAGTACGTTTTCAGGTATGGCCACACTGGTGTGTTGTTCGCCATTTTCTAAACCAAAGTCAAAACCTTGAAAAAAGGCACGCCAACTAGGTTCTACGCTATCTGGATCGATCAGGTATTGGTCGTATAGCTGTGCAAAATGCGCTGTATGGGCTGCATTGAGAAACGAAAACTTGTCCATCGAAGGGTAGTTGTACATAGCAAATGTACTGCATTTGCATTTATTTGTGCATCATTTTTGTAAAAAAAACAATATGTAGGTATAGTAAAAAAATGTAGTTTTGAAGGTGTTTGCTTTAGTCGACTGTAACAACTTCTACGCTTCGTGCGAGCGCATTTTTCAACCCACATTGGAAGGTAAGCCCATTGCGATTTTGTCCAACAATGACGGTTGTGTAATTGCGCGCAGCAACGAAGCCAAAGCGCTTGGACTTCCCATGGGAGCGCCAGCACACAAATTTGCGTCCTTTTTTCGGCAACATAACGTACGTGTTTTTTCATCAAACTATCCGCTTTATGGCGATATGAGCCAGCGGGTAATGGACGTGCTGCGGCAGTTTACCCCCGAGGTAGAAGTGTATAGTATCGATGAAGCCTTTTTGCACTTTGACGGATTTCAACAGTACGACATGGAAGCCTATGCGCAACAAATGCGCATGCGCGTACGCAAATGGACAGGCATGCCCGTGAGCATTGGACTTGGCCCCAGTAAAGGGCTTGCGAAAGTGGCGAATCGAGTAGCCAAAAAATTTGCCGCCAAAACCAATGGCGTTTACGTCATTGACTCCGAAGAAAAACGCATCAAAGCCTTGAAGTGGCTGCCCATTGCAGACGTTTGGGGCATCGGACGCCAACACGCCCGCCGATTGGCGTTTAGCAACGTCAAAACCGCCTATGACTTTACCCAACTTTCGGACGAGTGGGTGCGCAAACACATGAGCATAGTGGGGCTTCGCCTTAAAAAAGACTTGGAAGGAACGGCTACCATTCCCATGGAACTGATCGCATCGCCCAAAAAAGCGATTGCCACCACCCGTAGTTTTGAATTCCTTATTGACTCGTACGAAGAAATGCGCGAACGCATTTCTACCTATGCAACGCTTTGCGCCGAAAAATTACGCAAGCAAGGCAGCAATTGTCATGCGGTCTATGTATTTGTACGCAGCAATCCGTTTATGCCCGATTTGCCACAATACCGCAATGGCATACTCATTCCGATGCCGTTTGTCTCGCAATCGAGTTTGACCGTTAGCAAGTACGCCCTCAAAGGACTTGAGCGCATCTATAAAAATGGTATTCAGTACAAAAAAGCGGGCGTGATGGTTACGGGAATTATACCCAAAAACGCCCAACAACTTACGCTGTTTGACAAAGAAGATGCGCGTCACGATGCCCTCATGCAGCGCATAGACCACTTGCACCGCAAGTATGGTCCGCATAAAATAAAACTTGCCAACCAAGATCTTTCCCGAACCTTTAAAATGAAACAAGCGCACCTGTCGCCGCGCTACACTACAGATATTAATAACGTAATTACGGTACGATGAAAAAAGTGACTACCCTCCATTTTTATAGCCCCGATACCAGCAACAAGCCCGATGTATGGCTTGCCGGGGAGGGCATTTCAGCAGGGTTTCCTTCGCCGGCAGACGACTTTAAAGAAGTGCGCATTAGCTTAGACAAAGCTGTGGTAAAAAACGAAGCGGCTACGTTTTATGCGCGCGTAGCGGGACAGTCTATGATAGGAGCTGGACTGGACGATGGCGATTTGCTTGTCATTGACCGAAGTTTAGAACCCGAAAACGGCAAAATTGCCGTGTGTTTTGTAGATGGGGAGTTTACCGTAAAGCGGTTAAAAGTAGCTGAAGACTGCGTATGGCTGATGCCCGAAAACGACCGCTATAAACCCCTGCAAGTAACCGAAGAAAGCGAACTGATTATTTGGGGGATTGTAACCCATGTGCTCAAAGCAGTGTAGCGTTATAATTGATTTCCTGTTTTTTGATATTTGTGTGAAACAGACCCAAAACTGTTTTTCTTGTGATAACTACACCCTCGCTTTTGGAGTTTTTATTAGGAATGTTTGATAATACCCGGAACTGGATCAGGTTCTTATGGTCTTTTGAATATGCGAGTAAACTCGATATTCAAAACCCCGAGCCTAACGCCGTTTAGTGGGTTCGTTGGATTACATTCAGCCTTTGGCTGACCAAAGTTGCTACACAGCATACATGCTAGCGCTGTTTAGTTTTTCGTTTTTCGGGCTTCCAATTGCTCTCGAATGTTTTTAGTCCTGGCTTCATCTACGCTATAGTCACGCATAATCCACATGGCAGCTAAGGTGCCTAGTATTGGAAAGAAACAGAAAATAAGATGTAAGCCATCAACTGCAGCTTGTTGATCTACCGTAGGCAATTCAGGATTAAATCCAATACTCCAAATAAATACGCCGCTAAGTGCGCCCGCAATGGCAAAACCCACTTTTACCATCCACCAATAAATAGCACCAAAAATTCCTTCTCTTCTTTTACCAGAATGTAATTCATCAATGTCAATAACATCTGCTGTCATAGACATCATAATGGTAAATAAGCTCCCTATGCCAAACGAAAACAGCGGAAGAGCTATGATATACATCCAAGGTTTTCCTGGAATAAATAAAAAGTATAACAACACATAGCCAAGAATAGAGATGCTTTGACAAAGCATAAATGCTTTTTTCTTTCCCATATTTTTCGATAACCACGTTACAATGGGTATAACAATAAAAGTAGTCCCTAATGCGCCAAGGCACCCAAACAATGACACCCAAATTCCGGTAGCTTCCGTGTCACCGCCAAACAACTTATATACAATTACAAAGAACGTAAGAGAAGAGACGGCCATAAATGCATTGTAAATAAAAAATGTAGCACCGCATAGCTTTCTAAATTCTTTAATTTTGAAGGCCTCAATAAAACTGTAATAGATTTTTTTAAGACTACCGCTAATATTACGAATACTTAGGGGTTCGTAATTTTTATCTACCGTCGACTCACTTTTGATAAAAATGGCAGGAACTATGGCAAAAAGAGTACAAGGAATGGCCACCCAAATGGCTAGCTCTCTGGCTGCCACATCCGCAGAAGGAAACCATGCAGGGTCATACATAACAACCCAAAACCAAGGCGCTATTACCCACGACCATTGCCCGATCCATTGGGCAATTGCCATAATATTGGTGCGCTCGTGAAAGTCGTCACTCATCTCATAGCCCATGGCAACATAGGGTACACTAAATAGGGTAAGCCCTAAATAAAAAACAAGTGACCATAAAAAGAAGTACCAAAAATTGTATTGAACAGTATTTTCTCTAAAAAGTTGCCACATAAAAACATAAGAAATACCCATAACGAGGCCTCCAGCAAATACGTATTGCCGCCTTCTACCCCATTTTGATTTAGTATTATCGGAGATAAAACCCATGATAGGGTCTGTTATAGCATCAAATAATCTTGGGAATAAATAAATCATTCCCCACATGAGTCCCGAAAACATCAAGTCCTCGACCAATACGACCATAAATATTCCTAGAATAGCAGGGAATATTTGATTTGCCAGCATCCCAATACCAAAAGCTATCTTTTGGCCCATGGGAACTTTACTTGTTAACGAGGAGTGATTGGTCATTTGGTTAGTTTTAGTGGTTGTTAATCATAATCGTTTGAATAGCTTGAGGACTTATACTTATGGTTTTGGTTAAATCGTTATGTGTTAGTTCAAAGCTTTTGGTAGACGTTCCTTCATTAAACACCACAACAGCTATACTGCCGTCTGGATTCTTGGCAGCTGTTACCATCAGCTCTTTGTCTGCATGTTGCGCATCAATGACTACTGCACCCGGACGAATAAACTTGCTAAAGTGTGCCATGATGTAATACAACGGGGTGTAATACACCTCATCCTTCTCAGGGTCTACAATCACTGGGGCTATGCACCAGTTATTTGCCCAGTTAGGGCCGCCCTTAGTGTCTAAAACCATATTCCAGTCTACCCAACCGTCAACCCAATTATTAAGGCACCCAATGATGTCTCGGGCATATCGGTTGGCGGGGGCATACTTGGGGTGTAAATATTTCTTCTCTGCCTCTCTCCAGTGATAGCCCCAATCCGTGGCTTCTTTCTTCCAATACCATTTGTCATCTTGCCAAACAGGTACTTCGTCATCTACACAAGCTTCGGTTTGGATGAGGTATTTGTCGGGAGCCTTTTGGTGAGCGTATTGTAATTCTTCTGGAAAATAGTCATAAGTACTCTCGTACCAATGCACTGCTGTGCCATCGAAATAATTTGAGGATAACTCGTCTTTATACATCACGTCTACCCATTCTTTTAAGCCTTCCCGGTTTTGGTCATATCCCAGTATGACTATATCGCCTTTGCCATCTGCTGCTAACTTTGGCCCTAAAAAGTGTTCGACAAAATGCGTCATTTCTTCAGGAGAATAATGCATGCTCTCCCAATTTTCGCCATTACCATGAGGCTCGTTCTCTACAGTAAAACCCCAAATATCAATGCCTTCAGATTTATACGCATCTACAAACTTGGAGAAAAACAACGCCCAAGTGTCATAATACTCCGGGAGCAGTTTTCCACCCACCCAACTATTATTGTCTTTCATCCATGGCGCAGCCGTCCACGGAGAGGCAAAAAGTCTAAAGCCGTCCTGTGAAATAGCCATCGCATCTTTTATCATCGGAATCAGATCTTCTTTGTCCTGGTCTATTGAAAAATGCTTCAATGACTTGTCTGCTTCAACTGGCGTGTACGAGTAATTGCTAAGCGAAAAATCACAAGAGTTCATGTGCGTACGCGCTAGGGAATACCGAGCACCATCTTTGGCAAAATAAGCCGATAAAATCTGGTGGCGCTTCTCAGCGCTCATCCTGTTTAGCAAGTAAGCGGAAGACTCTGTAAACGCGCCGCCAAACCCCGTGATCTTTTGGAACTCTTTTGAAGCATCAAGGATTATCGTTGATGACTTGTGTTGTGAAACAAAATCAGTACGTTTCGTCATCTTGTTTCCGCTTTCAGAAGTCTCATATACTTCAATATTTTGGGTGACTGAATTACACGAACTCAACATAATTAGAAGGATTAAAAAAAGAATACGGTAAGGCATAATTTATTGGTTTACGTCTAATAAAAACAATTAATATGTATTTTAAATGATCTGTTCTTTAGTCCTTAAAAACAAAGACCGTTATTTTTTCAATTATATTATTTCGTAAAAATAACATATTGCTCAACTCTTTATCGAGCTGCAATACTGCATATGTTTTGGTCATGCCAGAAACAAAATCAATGAAGATTTTTGCTTCTTGTGATTTCTCATAAACGACTGGCACTTGACAGTAGGTAAACGCTAGAGTGTCCTTTTTCAATTCTATCGTGCAAGGTTCACCTAATACATTTATGTAATTGAATTTTTTTGGTTCAGTCAAAAACTCTTGGTCTCGTAAAATGGTCGGATCAAATCCAAGAACGCCATTCTTAACTCGAATACCTAGTTCTCCAAATCGGCTGATAATATCTTCTTTCACTTGCCCCGTCATTCCTGGTTGTTGAGCTCCCTTACCCCCTGGTGTGTGTGAATATGGGTCTGTTGGAAAGGCACCGTAAAGCTCGGGCGATTTGTGTGCCCCAATACCCGCGTTGATTTCAAAATAATGGTCAAAGAGTTTCCCAATTAGGGTTGGACTATCATTGTTGTCAATGGCTTTTTTTGTAGTCTCAAACACGGCTAAAAGCAATTTAGAAACCATATGCCAGTAAATCGAACCTAAGCCCTCATATCCATAAAAAGTTCCCGAACGCCCAGTAAAAGACTTATGGTCAAATATTTCTTCAAAAACTTGCTCTACATAATGAGTTTCGTTAGCCACCATTGTTTGATAGTGTTCTGGTAATTTTTTAAGTGCAGCTTTCAAGCTATCCACATTATTAAAACTTCCATTAAAATGGTATTTTCCATGCAAGTCTTCTGAAAGCACTTGAGTATTGTTGTCCGTAACTAATTTTGTTAGTAACTCCGATGCAACTACTTTTTCCCTTGGAATTGTGTTTTTGTCAACAAAACGAGGAAGTTCTTTGTCTGGATAGAGCATATAACTGTACTGATCGGGTCTAAACAAGGCGCTGGCTTTCAACGAATCTAAAACAGCTAAACTTTCTTCGGTAGATAAATAGCCTGAACTCAACACAGCCACCTGACCCTCTAACATCTCAGGAAGGTGTGAAATACTAACTTCATCAGTTGCGTTTACTGTCATTAGATTGTACGCGTGATACAAATTGTCTTTGCGTTTATTCGCATCTGTAGTGTGTTCTAAAAAGGCAGTTGTTATATCCAAAAAGGATATTAACTCTTCTTTAGTAATCTTGTTTTTATCTCCTGAAAAAGAATTGTCATAGACGGTGTTGCGGTATAAACTTCCTGCCTCGCCCAAGACATCCATTAGTAGTTTTCTGTTCCTATCTGAAATGGTTCCGTTAAGCAACGATTTAAATTCTTGTAATCCCGCTGTAACTTGATTGAAAAACAGCAGCAGCTCTTTTGAAAGGAGAACATGTTCAAAAGAAGAGGCGTCAATTACTGTTTTGAAAAATCGTAAAAAACGACGTAAGTAATACAAGGTTACCATAGAGACCCCGTTTCCAACAAGAGCGTTATTGGCATCGTTCCACTCGGGACGTTGGGTATTCATCCAAATACCACCCTCTGGGATGAAGTTGGAGATTTTAGCCAAAACAGTTGCCAAAATTTTCTCTACAAAATTTACTTTATAAATCAAGTCCGTTTTGTCGCTAAGTAACGCACCATCAGCACCTAACTCGTTGCGCTTATGCCGAATACTTTCTTCCTTCTCGTGGTCAAAGTCAATCGTGTTTTTGGCATCTTTTAAAATGTCCTGATAGCTCTTAATGCGGTACGGAACATTGGCATACACAAACAAGTCTTCATTAAAATAGGCTTCAAGTTTTTTGGGATAATGTGCCTGTGTAAACTCCAAAAATTTCAACAGATAAATAATCTGATGATCTCCCCAATAGCCGATGTACGACCACGGGTTATCGGGTTCTATCGTTTCCCAGTCAAAGCCCCCTTTGGTAACCCGGTATGGGTTATATCCATCAAAAGTTGTGGCGTTTAAAAACTTATGGATCATTCCCTCAACAAACTCAGGATATGAATGCCCTAATGCTTCCCAATTTTGGAAAATGTCACGCCAATTCCCCTGATAATCTAAAATCTTAGATCCATCTTCGGCGCGAGTGTTAATCGAAAACTTATTCCATGGCCTACTCGGATCGCCATGGCGACGGCTAAACTTTAAGGGTAAGTACTCCAAACATAAGCGCTTGAAGTTTTGGTTGTCATCTTCATTGGCCAGCTGTTTTAAAAATTGAACATCAAAATGCTTGGCAAGCCCTTCTAAAACAGATTCTTTTAATCTAAATACTTTGCGGTTAGCATTCGCTATGTAGGCTATAAAATCTGCCTTGTCAATTTGGTAGTTGTTATCAAAAATACCGCCTCGCATGATGTTGAACATCGTATTGGCAAAGTGACGAATATTCGCCCGGCGATCGTTGGTTTCTTGCAAACCGTCTCCTGCTGCTACTAAGGAAACTAAATTGGCAGTTCCCTTCTCGATATCTAAAAGTACATCATTTACCAGTTCTGGATTATGAAGCAATTGTTCTTTTATGGCTACAACATCAGAAATGGTTTGGTTAACATCTGCCACCAACATCCATTCTTTTTTACTATTTGCTTCTAGCTGTATATCATCATGTAAAAAATATGCTCCTTTTTCTGCTCGAACATCAACTTCTTGTTGGACCGGTTGACCTGAGCGAAAGGCGTTTAGTTGCAATGAGGAAATGAGCTTTTTGGCATTGTCAAGCCCTGCAGACCATACTACGTTTGCTTTAAGCGCTTCACTAGGCTCTGCCTTATCTACAATTATGGCACTTAGGGAATAAATTCCAAGACCAGTATCTGATTCTAGCTCGCATTTTTTATAGGCGTCTACAAGATTACTGCTCGCGTTTTGCAACGCTTCTTCAACACCATAGGGTAAAATATTTTGGATTCCATCCATAAAATCAACTTTAACAGCATCTTTTCCATTGTTCACAAGCTGGGACTTACGAATAAAACCAAACTGGTTGCTAGAGTTCCACTCATAGGAGAAAGTAAGTTGTAAATCGTGGTTAATTTCCTCAAAAATTAGTTTATTCCCGTATATATTTTTGTAAAGGTTTCGCGTGGTATCATATACTTGTGCATGTCGCTCTGAAAAAGGCTCCCATAGGTGTTTTTTCTCTGAAACAGTTACTATGAAAATGGATTTACTACCGGTAACTTCAGCAGATTCTGTGATTTTATCATCGGTGTAGTATGGGAACAATGCGTAATTACTGTTTTTCCTACCAGCAGACAAGCTGCCTTTACTGGAGATAAACATCCAATGGTCTGAATTGCTGACAATACTCATAAAAAACGGCCGCATGCCATCAGCGTTCGTTATTTTATAAAAAGATTCACCATTACGAGTGATTTCATTACCCGTAACTTCTTTGTTGTGTGGTTTTACCTTATTTAACCCCAAGTGGATAGTCTCATCCACATTTTTTTTATTTGTGGTTGTTTGCAATTTTTATGTATTAAGAAGTAAATTAAATAGGTTGTTTAAAGAAATTGTAGCTGCTTTACAACATATAAACGTTTGGTCGTAACGCCTGACACTGACTAGTCATCCGCAATTAAGCGAACATGCCAATCAAATTCCTCATCATCTTCTGTTGTTTGAAGTACCATTTCATTTTCCGTACGTGACATGATCTTATACTGATGATTTCCTCCAACATACATGCCAATAAATGCTATTCCGGTTAGGTTTAACGTTTCTTGTCCTGCGGGAGCAGAAAGTGTCCAATTGGCAGAATACTCGTCCAAAGGATAATGATCTACTTCTCCTAAATCATTAGCTACTTCACCAGATGCGCCAATATCGTTGTTCAAATACTCTTCAAAGCCAAAGACAGTACCGTTTGTAACATGGGTAAAAGTTCCGTCTTCATTAAAAACATACCTATCATCATACATTCCGGTATATGATTTTTCATTGGGTGATGCCGAATACCAAGCAAAAGGATCGTCCCCCAGTCCCGGTCCTAAACCAAAATGGTCTGGGCCTTCAGCTTTTATACGCCAGGTCCTTTGAGAATTTAAATGCAGCATCGTAAGAAGCTCCGCTGGGGGTTCATAAAGGACTAAAACCTCTACGGTTTGAACCAAATTAGATTGAACTCCAGCCGTTCCAATGGCAAAAATATTTATGGTATACTCATTTAAGCCTGGTGAAGTAAATAAGTGACTTAATCTTCCACTTGGGGATACATACTCAACACCTCCAATAATATATTTAAAGGCGAGGGCGTTATTTGCCGTTGTTGTGAAAACAACCTGACCTGTTCCGTCCCCGTATGGATTTGTCGCATCAGCGCCTAAAACTTCTACACTAAAGTCAATTTCTGAAGGAATAATTATTTGTCCAAACTCGTAGTTTTCTTCACTACATGAAACAAACATTATTAAGAGTAGTAGCGATTTTATATAGATTAATTTTTTCATTTTATTCTGCTAATAATTGAATGTTGTCAAAATAATATATGCTATCATCACAGGTCTGGGCTTTGTCAAAATAAATTAATATTCTAGAAATTGAGCCGCCGTGATACGCACTTAAATCGTAAGTGAGTTTTTGCCACTCTCCAGAGCTGGTCGTGCTTTGGGTTATATTAAATATATCCGCACCAACAAAAAGGATATTGACATCGACTGTTTGTTCACCATAAACGTCTAAGGAAAACGTGTCCGAATCTTCTGAGATTGAAAATGGCGAAGAAAATAATTTTATTAGTCCTGCAAACGCTGAACATCCGCTAGCCCTAACCACCTCTTGCACATTACAGCTAATATTCGAAAGGGAGAGTGACGGATTGCTTGTTGAACTAGTGGTAAGACCTCCAATAGGCGTAAAATTATTTTGAAACCTATTTACAACTGAAATATTTAATGGTCCTGCATTCCCATCTATGTTTTCTTCTGTTTCTGTTTGGCATGTAGATAGCACAAAAAAGGAATCTGTTATTTCAATGGAACTGACGTTGGTAGTTGAAAATGCAACAACTTTTACTTCATATTGCCCTGTTTCATAGGTGTGATTGATTTCCAGTCCTGCAGAAATTTCTTGCACTTCTGAACCATCACCTAAATCGACTAGAAATGACGCTGCGCCATCAGCATAAGGTGTAATATGAACAGTACCAGAAAAATCTGTGGCAACTTTAGTCATCACCCCAACGTTTGTTGGCGCTTTTTGAAAATCAGCAAAAGATGTGTCTCGTAAACCATCCGAGTCACATGAATTAAGTGTTGCTGTAACACATATTAAAATTAAAATTTTTATTAGTCTCATATCCATCGTATAAAATTAATAGCCGGGGTTTTGTTCCCAATTATTTCCTGAGAGTTCAATTTCAACAACAGGTATTGGAAAAAGTTCATGCTTTCCTTCTTGAAAACCAGGTATGAAATTTTTAGCTTGTCCTGTTCGAACTAAGTCAAAGAATCGATGTCCTTCGCCCATTAGCTCCAATCTTCTTTCATTAAAAATTATTTGGTTAAGCGCTTCGCCGCTTAATGAAGTAACATTGAATTCTGAATTACCAAATGCCCTTTCTCGAACTTGATTCAAATAATAACGGGCTGTTGAAGGGTTAGGATTAGATTTTTTGTTATGTGCTTCGGCAGACATTAACAAAACATCTGCATATCTAATAGCGCGATAGTTGTTTGGGTTTGTAAGGTTGGGGTCAGGAATATTAGCATCTCTTTTTCGGGGTAAATACTTGCGGTTAAAAAAACCTGTGTGTTCGTATCCCTCACCATAAGTAATTGTAATTCCTAAAGCAGCCCAATCGGCTACCCATTTTTCTATATCTAATATAGACGTGTCGCGTCTGGTGTCTAATTCATTATACGAGTCGTAAGATTCTTGAGTAGGAACATTGAAGCTGTAACCAGACTCAAAACGCGGGCCAAAGGGTGAACCTACATATTTTCGAATCCCTGAAAAGCCAACCGCAATATTTCCTTCAACGCAGGCAAAACATCCAAAACTACCGCCTTCCAGATCGGAATACTGTACTTCAAATACAGATTCTTGGCTGTTCTCATATTGGGCATAAAGTGCGTGTGCACTGGCTACTCCAGATGTCAAATCAATAGGCTTATTGTCAATAGCATCTTGATGGGTAGCTGCTAATTGAATGTGGTTATAATCAACAGCAATGGCATAATATATTGTTTCGCTAATTAGCCCTTCCAATGGTGCAGCACTTTGATAAAAAACAGGTTTGCCAGTAAGTAAAATATGATCTTCAATCTCAATTGTATCTGTGTCAAAGTCTACATGAGTGGGTGAGTCGGTTGTAGGAGTTGGGTTGTGTTGAAAATCAAAAGTGGTGTCATTTTCAAATAAGTCAGCAAAATTTTCAACCAAACTATAATTATTACTCGTTATAACCGCATCTAGAGCATCAGCAGCCTCATCAAATTTGTTTTGGTATAAATAAATTTTACCAAGTAAGGCCTGTGCGGCTCCTTTAGTAGCTCTCCCTACAAGTATTTGATATTCAGGAAGAACGTTTGCTGCATAAATCAAATCTTTTTCTAGCTGGGCATAAATTTCAGACACCGGAGTACGAGGTAAGCTAAATTGATCTCCGTATTGAATCCGTTTGTCTACAACTAACGGAACAGGACCAAACCATTTGACTAGCTCGAAGTAATAATATGCACGAAGGAAATGGGCTTCGGCAATCATAATTTCGCGACCTACAAAGTCTGTTTTATCCCGAAACTCAATAATAAAATTAGCACGATTCAAACCCGCGTACATCCATCTAAAAATACTTCTTAATTGCAGATTATTCCCTGTATGAATCATGTCATCAACTTGTTGAAATCCTGACGTATCTGTAGCATTTTCACCTCCGCAAAGGGTATTATCAGATGCAATTTCACCTAAAAGAGACGTTTGATACGTCATCCCTAATAAGTCATATGCCCCTACTAAAGCATTAAAATATTCTTCTTCAGAATTGAAATAATCTTCAGAATTTACATCTTGTGAGTTTACATAAACAAAATCATCGTCGCAAGATGTTATGCTAAAAAGAGCTATTAAAACGATTACTGTACTATTTTTTAAATTTTTCATCCGAATTAAAATTTAATGTTTACTCCTAAAGAAAATGTTCTTGGGTTTGGATAAAAACCTTGATCAAACCCTCCGCCAATTGGTGCACCTGAAGAAGTTGTTGGGTCAAATCCTTTGTATTTTGTGAATGTAAATGCGTTGTTCACAGACATGTATAATCTAAAGGACTCGATATCTAAAAATTGATTATCTAAAGTATACCCGAGCTGCATATTCTGAACTCTCACAAAAGATCCGTCTTCAACATAAAAATCAGAAAAGCGTGTATTTGGATTTGCCGCTGTGGTAACACGGGGCGTTGTGTTTGAGGTTCCAGGCCCATGCCAACGATCTAGTACATAAGAGGGTCTGTTGGTGAGTTTTCCGTACCGCTCATAGTTACGAACAATATCGCCGCCCAAAGATGCAAATGCATACGCCTTAAAATCAAATTGTTTATAATCTAAAGACAAATTAAGACCCATAGTAATATCTGGTATCGGATCGCCAATGTAGGTTCTGTCATTTTCATCAATTACACCATTATTGTCTTGATCAACATAGCGAAAATCTCCAGGCACGGCATCAGCTCCAAGTGCACGTTGTGATGCATGGGCATCAACCTCATCTAAGGTTTGAAAGATTCCATTCGTTTTTAATCCATAATAATACCCTATTGGGTACCCAGCTTCCATACGAGAAGGACCTTCAAAGTTTCCAATTCCAAATCCACCACCAAGAACATATCCTATTTGATTATCAACAACTAACACGTTGTTTTCTAAGGTTGAAAAATTATAATTCAACCCAAAGTCCAAGTCATTAAAGAATGTGTCTTGATATCCAAACTCAAACTCGAAGCCTTTGTTTTCGATCGTTCCTGCATTGGCGAAAGGGTTGCCAGATCCTGGCGCGGCTGTACCCAATAAAGAACTGGATTCGACTACTAACAAAAGATTACGAGTAGTTCTTTTGTAGTACTCAAAAGTCATGTTGACTTTGTTGTTCAACAGCCTAAGGTCTAATCCTACATTGAAAGATTCTTGTTCTTCCCATTGAATGTTTGGATTTGATAGGGCTCCAGTTGCAGTCCCGTAAACAAGTTGATTGCCTCCGAATGTATACACGCCTTCGCCATTCATTAGAGATACAAACCTAAAAGAGCCAATTCTATCGTTTCCTAGTATTCCAAAAGATCCTCTTAGCTTTAAAAAATCTATTATTGAATTATTTTCCAGAAAAGATTCTTCGCTAACTACCCAACCTGCAGACGCAGATGGGAAATAGCCAAACTTATTGCCAGGGCCGAAATTAGACGAGCCATCTCTTCGTAAGACAGCTGTTAACAAATACTTGCCATCGTAATCATAGCGTAATCTGGCAAAATAAGAAAGTAACCTTGAGTCCGAAAGTCGGTTCGATCTATTTATGAAAATGGGTTGGGTACTTTCTGCGTCTGCAAGATTAGCATCCCTAATATCTGTAATGACTGGCATATTAAAACCTATGGACCCGTAACCGTCCTGATACGTTCTAAAAATACTGTTCCCTAACGTAACTTTTACGTTGTGCTTTTCAGCAAAAGTATCTTCATAGTTAACAAGTAAATCCACTGTATAATCACGGTAAATATCTAGTGGCTCATTGTATCCAGCCGTTTGAGCGTCAAATACCTTGTCACTAAATATTCCCTCTACTCCATAATCTGAAATCGGTCCATAATAGCGGCCTCGAACTTCAGTATAATTCCCTTGATAGTTGGCTTGAACGCTTAATTGTGGTAAAATACTGTACTTCAATCCGAATACAGTGCTGTAACGGTCTGCTTGCGTACGGTTAATAGCTAAAAACTTTTGCTTTAATGGGTTTACCACCTCAATTGGCTGATCAACAGCGCGTGTAAAATCGCCATTTTCGTCGTAAACAGGTAGATTTGAGGGCATGTTAATAGCATTATACAAAAGCGATCCTATACTGTTTTCAGGTAGAGTCCTTCTGTATGTATTACTGTACAATAGGCTTGCGTTTATATCTAAGCCTTCGATTGGATTTACGCTATAATTTGCTTTACCCGTATAGCGTTGAAAGTTGGATTTTATGCCCCCTACAGTTCCATCTTGAGAGAAAGAAGAAAAACTAGCGCTGTATGTTGATTTTTTACCGCCACCTCTCATGCTAATGTCTTGACTCGTAATTTTAGCTAGCTGAAAAAGTTCGTCTTGCCAATTGGTTCCTTGACCAATATCGCCTAGGTAGTCAAAGGGCAAATCCTCACCACCCGCAGCGTGTGCCTCATTGGTAATCAACACAAATTCAGTGGCATTTAATAGTGGTAACTTTCGAGTTGTTTCTTGTAGCCCTGTGTATGCGTTATAACTAATCTTAATGGGTGTTTCAAGTCGTCCTGTTTTCGTGGTTATCAATATTACCCCATTTGCAGCACGTGTACCATATATACCAGCAGATGCATCTTTTAAAACAGATATGCTAGCAATATCGCTAGGGTTAATAACGCTCAGTTCTTCAATCACGTTACCGTCGACTAATATGAGAGGTCTATTGTCTCCATTTGTTGATATCCCGCGAATTCTGATGTCTAATCCAGCACCTGGAGCACCAGACTGAGACGTAATGTTGACCCCTGCCACTTGACCTTGAAGAGCTTGTTCAATACGTGTTGGTTTTATGTTTTCTATGGTTTCGCTATTTATGACAGAGACTGCGCCGGTTACTTCCTTCTTAGATTGAGTACCATAGCCTACAACCACCACTTCATCTAATGCGTTAACCTCCTCTTCTAATGAGATTTGAAGATTACTACCATTACCCACTTTAGTTTCTAGGGTTTTAAAACCAATAGAAGAAACAATTAGAATATCCTCATTTGACAAACCAGACAAAGTAAATACACCATCAAAATTGGTGTTCGTAGCTATTTGTTTCCCCTTTACGAGTACTGTGGCTCCTGGGATTGGAATACCTGTTTCATTTTCTACAACTGTACCATTTACAGCAAGCTGCCCATACGATTGGTGGGCAATTGTTACAAAAAATAAAAAAATTAAAAACTGATTAAACCTCATAGATATATGATTAACGAACTAGTTACAAATTTAATATTATCAATTATTAAATATGAAAAAAATAACTATACAAAATACATACAACACAAAAAATCGTTAGATATTTTGCTTAATCAAAAGTTATAGGTTGATGATATAGTCAACTAAGTTTTCATCCCTACTCAAATCCATACGTTTTCTGAGTCTGTATCTTTTTATCTCCACACTCTTTGAAGAAATATTGAATAAGGGAGCAATTTCTTTTGATGTTAGATTGAGTCTCAAATAGGCGCATAAGCGCATATCGTTATGCGTTAGCTTTGGGTGTTTGGTCTTGAGTTTTTTAAGAAAATCCTTATCTGAATTATCAAATGCCTCGCGGAAAAAATCCCAATCATCTTCTTTTTTGAAGTTTCGTTTGATGATTCGAATGACTCGTGTCACTAAAGGGTTTGACTCCATACTTTCTAAATCATTCAGAATAGATTTTAAAAATTGATTCTTCTTCACAATAGCCATCGTAGCTATAGCAAGTTCTCGATTTTTGCTTTTTATGTTTTCCTCCAGGCTCTGTTTTTCAAGTTGAATTAATTGTTCGTTACTTCTTAACTTAATTAACTCTAATTTTTGGTTGTTTTCTTCAATTAATTTTGCCTGTAGTTTTAAATAATAGCGTTCATATATTTTATTAATAGACAACCCTATGAGTATAAGAATAACCATGTAAACTAAAATCATAAGATTAGAGGCAAACCATGGTTTTAATATGAAAAACTCTCTTGAAGTTGTCATCAGTTCAGACTCGCCAAGCTTTGATTGTATCTTAAGTTTATACTTGCCAAATTTTAAGTTTCCAAAGCTTATGTTTTTAATAGCACTCCAACTGCTCCAATTTTCATTATATCCTTCCAGCATATAACGGTGTTTTATTTTGTCCATAGCTTCATACATGGGTAAGCCAAACTCAAATGAAATGGAGTTGTAATCGTATGGAATTTCATTTACTGCGTTTATATCCAATATTTTCGTTTGCTGTGAAGTGTTTTTAGAGGTGATTTGACTTATCACAAGATCATTTGTTATGCTTGGTGTATCAGTAAAACTTGTTATCAAATAACCCTCAGTTGACCCAATCAAATACGCGTTTTCATTCAGGAAGGTTATGTTTTCAAATCCCAAGACATCCTTTCTAACAGATTCTCCTGTAAAGGATTTACTAACTTCCAAGTCTTCAGAAAAAATATTTTTCTCAAGCTTATACATATATTTTTTACCGAATAGGAAAAGTTGGTCATTACTGACCGCTACCATTTTTCTTGAAGTAAACATATCGTTCTCTGTCAAACTGGAAACCAAAGGATTTATCTCAAAGCTATTGTTTAGTTGATTGTATTTGTAGAATCCATTTGCATTGAAGTAATAGGTGTCCCCCTGTAGAGAACTTAAGCTGGAAGGACTCTTTTCAGTTAGTAACTGAATACTTTCCTGAATTGATTTTAATGCATTATCAAATGTCAACTTAAAAACCCCTTTATATCCATGACTTACAAGCATTGTTGTATCGGAAGTAAGCTCAACAAAACGAGAAGAAATATTAAATCCTTTAAGTTTATTGCTATACTGCCATGAATCTCCAGTGCGTTTTAGTAGATGAATACCGTTATACGTGCCCACCAGAATTTCGTTGGTGCCATACTTCAAAAATTTCCAAGCACCTGTTTTGGTATATATAGGTTTTACCTGTGTGTCATTCACTTCAAAAACGCCTAGGTTGTGGGCGCAAAAAAGAGTGTTGTCAATTAATTTCAAATTCCAAACCTGACCCTCAGCAGCATCAATTTTTTTGAAGCCATCCAATGAAGAAATATTTTTAAAAAACAACCCCTGGTTTGTTCCTAAATATAATTTGTTGTTATGAACAGCACTTGTGTATACTGAACCCAGGTTCCCTACATCATCGTAGTAAAACTTATTGTTGGAATTGATATCAATATACGCCAGTCCATTGTCCAAGCCTATCCACAAATTCTTGTTGTTATCTACAAAAGTGCTTAAAACAGTATTGTTGTTTAGACCCGTTCCTTTCTTTGCAGAAAAAACAATATTCCCTAAACTATCCAAAAGAATTAAGCCATCTGTGATAGTTCCAATGGCATAAGAATCGTTATTAATTTGCTGCGCGCTGTATACCAATGATTTTTTTAAAATCTCATCTGCAGGGATTCTCCAAGGGATAATTTTATTTGAGCGCATCCTAAAAAAACCATTCTTTTCGGTCAGAAGTAAAAGTCCCGAATCTTTCAAAAAAATATTAAGTACCAGGTTTTGATTGAGTTTGGTTCCAGAAACAACCTCTATTAATTCATCACTACTAACTTTATAAATAGAGTAATCCAGGGTTTGTATATACACGTCTTCATCTACAAAATAGGACTTGAGAACCGCGCTGGATGGGGGAGTTAGTGTGCTTAAAGCGTTTGTTACTTGATTGTAAATTATAAGTCGGTTCAAGGACTGAAAAACAATGAACTGCTTATAGTGGTTAATGTTCCAAACTTGCTCATCTTCGAGCATCTCAAAATTCAAACTTTCAACCAAAGAAATATACTCAAGAGTGCCGTCAGGTTGATTTTTCCAGTAACCAAAATCCATGTAAGCCCCTGAGAAAATAACATTATTATGTACGTAAACGGATCGTAAAATAGAGGTATTCGGTGATGGATATAATCGCCAATGCGCCCCATCAAACGACAGCAAACCCTCGTTGTTAGCTATATAAATTACTCCTGACTGACTTTGTGAAATATTCCAATTCTGACTTCCGGCCTTGTATAGTTCAGGCTTATAGGCTTGTATAGGTGGCAGTTCTTGACCTAAAAGAGTGAAAAAACCAAATACAACTAAAATTAAACCAAGGAATCTTTTCAATATATCAGATGTTAAAATGCTAATTTATTTAAATTTGACGCGTATGCAATATATAGAATATAATGTAAAAAAAAAGGCACTAGCCTTTGCTAGTACCTTTTTTGTAGTGTCATATGGTTGGCTATAACACTAAGAAAACATCTCCAACCGATAGTGCTTTCAGCTCATTATCTGATGATAAGTTTATTCACAGAAGTAGCACCTTCATGTTGAACTTCAATCATATAAAGTCCGCTTCTTTGAGAAGATAAATCAAGCC
>ERZ802826.110-NODE-110-length-26876-cov-30.0515_pt1 | contig 26876 bp, 28 predicted proteins | sample MGYA00345651_ERZ802826 | MGnify/ENA primary metagenome ERZ802826 (study PRJEB30503, sample SAMEA104212371) | marine metagenome | biome: Westerlies Biome; feature: [SRF] surface water layer (ENVO:00010504) within the epipelagic zone...; material: water...
GAATGGTCGGTCATATCGCGCACACCTGCTAGTTCAGGAATTTGCTCCACCAGTGTTTTTTCAACACCGTCCTTCAAGGTGATACTGACCGCACTACAACCTTGACAACCTCCACCGAATCGCAAAATCGCGATGTTATCTTCTGTCACCTCGACCAAAGAGACATCCCCGCCATGAGCCGCGAGTGATGGATTAACCTCGTTATACAACAAGTAGTTGATCCGGTCTTCGATAGGGCTGTCAGCGTCAACTCTGGGCATTTTGGCGTTAGGGGCCTTTATCGTCAGCTGGCCACCCATACGGTCTTTGGCGTAGTCGACGACCGCATCCTCCAAAAACGGAATGCTCCGACTTTCGATCCAAGCGGTAAAGTGCTCAAAATCATGCTCTTCATCCGTGGCTTGCATATCGCCTTCTCTACAGTAGGCGATGCATGTTTCGGCACGCGGGGTTCCCGGATGATTGATAAACACCCTCACCCCTAAAGCATCTGCTTGCTTTTCTAGGAGTTCCTTCAAATAAACGCGAGCTGACTCTGTAATGGTGACCATGTTGCCCTCCGCTAGACCGTGAGAGAATACCAGAAATCCGTGAGAAAAGGCCGCAACTCGGGGATGTTTGTACTATAGTATTCGTTTATGGAATAACCATATAACAGGAGGTATCGTGAGCACCAAATGGACACGAGTTCTGCAAAGCACACTTGCGGCCGCGTTAGGCGTCCAAAGCCGGAAAAACCGTGAGAAAGATTTTGAGGAGGGGAATGCCGGGGTATTTATAGCCGCCGGCATACTATTTACCGCGTTATTTATTGCTTCTGTTCTCGCCGTGGTTAACTGGGTAACAAGCTAGGCAGGCAATCCAGAGAGCCACTCAACCACAGCGAGCACCACAATCGACACCACCACCACAGCAACTACCGCATCTGCGGTGCTATCGTCTAAGCTACTTTTTGCCATAAATCCGCCTATTCCTTACGCTAACTAACGGTTCAAAGGGCTGATTCGAGTTCGGGTAGTGCCGAGAAAAGATCCGCGACTAAGCCGTAATCAGCGACCTGGAAGATGGGTGCGTCCTCGTCTTTGTTAATCGCGACGATAACTTTACTGTCTTTCATTCCCGCCAAATGTTGGATCGCACCTGATATTCCAACAGCAATGTACAGGTCGGGTGCAACAATCTTCCCTGTCTGCCCTACCTGGTAATCATTTGGAACAAATCCAGCATCGACAGCCGCCCGCGAGGCGCCGATTGCGGCATTTAACTTATCCGCAATGCCCTCAAGCATTACAAAATTATCGCCATTTTGCATGCCGCGACCGCCTGAAATGACGATTGAGGCTGCAGTTAACTCTGGCCTGTCGGATACGGCAACTTCCTCGCGTACAAAGCTCGAAACACCTGCATCATGTGCATTATCAAGCGGTTGCACTGATGCGTTCCCGCCTTCCGCTGCAACCGCATCAAAGGCAGTTGTCCTAACCGTAATGACTTTTTTCGAGTCGCTGCTCTTAACTGTTGCAATAACGTTCCCAGCATATATTGGGCGCTCGAAAGTGTCCGCATCGAGTATCGCAGTAATGTCCGAGATTTGCGCAACATCAAGTAATGCCGCAACACGGGGCATCACATTCTTACCGTTCGCTGTCGCCGCTGCCATGACGCAATCATAGGACGTTGCGGCCTCTGCAATCGCCAAACTTACGTTCTCGGCAAGCTGGTTTTCATAAGCGGCATTATCGGCACTCAAAACCACACCCACACCTGGGACTGCTGCGGCCTGATCTGCGACGGACTGGCATCCACTTCCCACAACAAGCACGTCGATATCGCCACCCATAGCTTGCGCTGCAGCCACCGCGTTCAAAGTCGCCACCTTCAATGTTTGGTTATCGTGTTCAGCAATAATTAACGTCTTCATGAGATCACCTTCGCTTCATTCTTAAGCTTGTCCACCAACTGTGCTACGGACTCTACCTTAATACCAGCCGAGCGCTCGGCTGGTGGCCTCACCCCTACAAGGGTGACATGCGACTGAATGTCCACACCAACATCAATTGGCGTTAGTGTCTCCAGAGGCTTCTTTTTCGCTTTCATGATATTAGGCAACGATGCATATCGCGGCTCATTAAGGCGCAAGTCCGTGGTGACAACAGCCGGAAGTGAGAGCTTAACGGTTTGCAAGCCACCGTCGATCTCTCGTATTACTTGAACACTCCCCTCTGCAACATTTACCTCGGAAGCAAACGTGCCCTGCCCCATGCCTGTCATTGCTGCCAGCATTTGACCGGTTTGATTATTGTCGCCGTCGATAGACTGCTTGCCCATGATCACGAGATCAGGCGACTCCGAAGAGACTACACCCTTTAACAGCTTTGCGATTTCAAGTGGCTCAGGTCGTCCATCAACTTCGACGTGAATGCCCCTGTCAGCACCCAATGCCAATGCGGTACGAATTTGCTCCTGGCAACTCTTATCGCCAATTGATGCCACAACAACCTCAGTTGCCGTGCCCGCCTCTTTAAGGCGGACCGCCTCCTCAACTGCTATCTCACAGAAGGGGTTGATTGCCATTTTGACATTATTGAGCTCGACATCGGATCCATCTGCCTTAGCACGCACCTTCACGTTGTAGTCCACAACGCGTTTCACTGCGACGAGTACTTTCATAGCATCTCCACTGAAAGTTAACGTATGTAAATAACGGGTGATCTTCAAAGATCAATTTGTTGCTCGCATAACTACACCTACGAGGCGCGATACTTTAACATACCGTAAGTTCAAAAAAGAACACGCGTAGAGTTCAAAAAACGGTAGTTCGCCGATATTTTTCAAAAAGTACCCTATTGCTGGTGGTAACGGGAGGTTAGTTGTGGAACGCGAATCGATGGAATTCGATGTTGTAGTTGTTGGCGCAGGGCCTGCAGGCCTGTCTGCGGCCATTAAACTTAATCAGTTAGCGCAAGAGAACGAACGCGAGATAAGTATTTGCGTCGTCGAGAAAGGTTCGGAGGTTGGTGCCCATATTCTCTCTGGAGCCGTCCTAGAAACGACTGCACTTGACGAGTTACTGCCAGACTGGCGCACCTTGGGGGCACCCGTCAATACGGCGGTCACGGATGATGTGTTCTATTACTACACCTCCGGTAAGTCTGCTGCGAGAATCCCCAACCTACTCCTCCCTCCGCCGGTGCATAACGACGGTAATTATATTGTCTCAATGGGCAATGTTTGCCGTTGGCTAGCCGAACAAGCCGAAAATATGGGTATTGAGGTTTATCCTGGCTTTGCGGCAGCAGAAGTTCTCTTTAATGACGACGGATCTGTAAAGGGCGTAGCGACCGGTGATATGGGTATCTCCGCGGAAGGCGAGCAAAAAGATGCTTACATGCCTGGTATGGAACTGCACGCGACCTATACGCTGTTCGCCGAGGGTTGTCGCGGACACCTAGGTAAAGAGCTGATATCACATTTCAATCTCGATGACGGTAAAGACCCCCAGCACTATGGCATCGGCATCAAAGAAGTGTGGCAAATCAAGCCAGAGCTTCACGAGGAGGGCAAAGTAATTCACGGTCTTGGCTGGCCGCTGTCTGAAAGTGGCTCGTCAGGTGGCGCCTTTATGTACCACGCGGAAAACAACGAGGTTTATCTTGGTCTAATCACCGATTTGAACTACTCGAACCCGCATGTCAGTCCGTTCGAGGAGTTCCAGCGGTGGAAGACCCACCCCAAAACAGCCCCTTATTTAGAGGGCGCCGAGCGCCTTGCATACGGTGCACGCGCGCTTGCGAAAGGAGGGCTCAATTCCCTACCGAAGATGCATTTTCCCGGCGGTCTGATCATCGGATGTGATGCCGGTACGCTCAATGCCGTCAAAATCAAGGGAAACCACACCGCCATGAAGAGCGGCATGCTTGCTGCTGAGGAAGTTGCAGCGGCTTTGATGTCCGAAACACCCGGCGTTGATTTAGCCGGCTTTGATACTCGAGTGGCTAACTCGTGGCTAGGCAAAGAACTGAGGTCAAGTCGTAACTTTGCCGGTTACATGCATACCTTTGGCGCACTATTGGGCTCCGCAGCAGTGTGGTTTGATCAAACCATCATGCGTGGAAACATGCCGTTTACCCTGCGCGACCGCAAACCAGACCATGCATGCTTACAGCCCGCTTCTGTGTCGAAGAAAATCGCCTACCCGAAGCCTGACAACGTCATCACGTTCGACAGGCTCTCCTCAGTATTTCTCTCGAATACAAATCACGAAGAGGACCAACCTTGTCACCTGCAGCTGGTCGACTCTTCTATTCCCATACAGATCAATCTACCCAAGTACGATGAACCCGCGCAGCGTTACTGTCCGGCCGGTGTCTACGAGGTTATTACCGATGGTGACGAGCCTCGGTTCCAGATTAATGCCCAGAATTGTGTTCACTGCAAAACCTGCGATATCAAGGACCCATCACAGAATATTCGCTGGGTAACCCCTGAGGGGTTGGGAGGGCCTAACTACCCAAATATGTGAGCCAGGCAGTCGTCGCTTGATGGGAGCGCTAATACTACAACAGAGAGTATCGCTCCCCGCCGCTCTCAACCAGGCCATTCTCGTCTGCCATATCAACAAGCCGGTACCAAGCCGCACGCGTAAAGAGAGCCGTTAAGCCCTGAGGCAAGTTTATATACGCCGCGCCCGCCGCCTCGCTCTCGGGTTGCAGGCCCGTGTCATCACCGAGATAAAAAATACCCCCCGAGTTTAATATCAGAGCGAGCCGTTGGTTACTGCTCTCGGCCTCAAGCACCGGCGTTGCATCGACAACCATAAGAGGATGTAGGGCTACATCGACCTGTACCTTTTCAACCGGCGTAACAAGGTAATGGTGACCATCAGCTTCCCGCCGCAATAACCCTGCGAACAGCGACACGATCTCTGCACGCTTGATTTCTGCTCCCTCATGCCACCATTTGCCCTCGCGATCTATTGCGATATCGACATGACCACAGTGCGAAGGATTCCACTGGTCTAAGGGATACGGTGGCCGCCCATTGACACTGCCCGCAAACACTTTGGTCGCGTCGTCTGATCCGACCGCGACACCAGCGCTACGAACCAATCTCCCTAACGCATCATCACGCATTCGCTAAGGCCTCAGCGTATAACAACATCGCCACGACGCTTTAGATCGGCTACAAACTCTTGACGTAACAGCGACCCTTGAACATCAGAAATCTCCCGTAAAAGAGCATCTCTCTCAAAAGCCACCATACTGTCTTCTTGGCCAGCCTGGGTCCTTACTAACTGAACTAAGGCATAACTCTCTTCATCAAGACGAATAGCGCTCACTGTAAGCGTATCATTAGAGGGTTTGCCAAAAGCATCCCGCAAAACCGGAGCAGGTAAATTGGCATTCTGCCGAGTTGCAGCAAGCTCCACGCGCCACTCCAAGCCTTTGTCAGCAGATACGTCCTCCAAGCGCCCTCCTTGGGCTAAGGTCTCATTAACCTCACTGACCAAGTTTGCCATAGCCAGCTCTCGCGCCTGCGCTTCGAGTCGGCTGAGTATGATGTCCTCCACATCTGCGAGCGGTCTGACTCCCGCCGGCATTTGCTCAACGAGTGACAGAGCCACGAAGCGGCTTCCTGACAGCTCGATTACATCGCTGTTGTTACCTTCTAACAGAACATCATCGGAAAATGCAGCCTCACGCAGTGTCTCTTCAGCAAATAGTTCGGTACCGCTATTGCGGGAAAATGGCTGGCTCAGTGACACGGTGACGCCTAACTCTTGCGCCGCTTCCGTGAGGCCCTGTGTTGTAAAAACAGCGTCTCTTAAACGGTCAACAGCTATGAGTAAATCCCGCTGTGCTTGCGCTGTCTGTAAACTCTCAGTGATTTCGCGGCGCAACGCATCCTCAGAACCCTGCTCTGCTGCCGAGCGACTCTTCACTAGAATGAAATGCGTCCCCGCATCGGTCACTACAGGATCAGAAACACCTCCAATGGATAAGGTTGCAATCGCCTCTTCCATTTCCTCTGGAAAAACAGAGCCGTCAGTAAATCCTAAATCACCACCAATCGACGACGAACCTATATCGTCTGAGGCGCTGCTAGCAATTTCTGCAAAATTTTCTCCAGAGGCAATCCGTGCTGCAACGTCGTCTACCCGTGCTGCGTAGCCGGCTCCTGTTTCATCCTCAGCTCTGGTCAGCAAAATATGCGCTACTTCGGACTGCGCTTTTGTTTCGAAGTCAGCCAACGCGTTCGATAGCTGAACTGCCAGCTCATCCTCATCTACGGGCTCAATAAACTGCTCCATAGTGAGCTCGATGAATGCCACCTTGAGCATCTCCGGCTGCATAAACGCCTCGCTATTTGCAGCGTAATAGTCAGCCACCTCGCTATCAGAGACAACGGCGTCAAGACCGAGATAATCATTGGGAACGACAAGAAAACGAATATCGCGCCGTTCTACTATGACATCAATCGCCGCCTTAGCCTCTGCCTGAGTCGTAAAATCAGCACTCGCTATTATCGATTCAAGTTTAATCAACTGGTCAATATTGCTTTGCTCCACGAGATACTGCTCTGGCGTAAGACCATTCGAACGCAGTACATCTCTGTAGTAATCGGGTGAGAAGTCACCGTCCAGTGCAAAGGCAGCATTGTTCACAATGCTGCGGCGCACCGCCGACTGAGATGCCTCAATACCTAGCAATGTTGATAGGTCGTTTAGCAGGGCGCGATCAATCAAATTATTCAATACGCTTGGACGCAAAAACTCGTCATCGAGAAGCGAGGGGTCTAACTGATCACCATACACCTCGGCCAACTGCCTACGCTGCTGCTCGATAGCAAACTGTAGCTGAGCTTCCGAAATCTCTTCGCTGTTGACCGTTGCGGCACCCGACGGCGAAGCACCAAAAGTCAGCGACTCCGCTCCAGTCAGAACAAACGACAAGACTATCAACCCGATGACGACTAAAACCCAAGGGCTTCTTACGCCCTCACGTATGCTCTGAAGCATTATATTTCCCTGTAATGTTAGTAACTATAACAACCGCATAAAAAAGGGCGCTCTAGGCGCCCTCTCACACTCAGCCCAAGCTGAGTTAATTTTGGTTTAGGAGTTGCAGGCGTCCTTAAGGGCTTTGCCGGCTTTGAACCCAGGTGTGTTCGATGCCGCAATCTTTATCGTCTCACCCGTACGAGGGTTTCGTCCATCGCGCGCTGCGCGAGGCTTGACGGAAAATGTTCCAAATCCGACCAGAGACACACTACCGCCTTTCGACAGCTCAGAGGTAACAGCAGCAACCGCTGCATCAAGAGCACGGCCAGCAGCCGCCTTTGGAAGATCTGCTTCAGAAGCGATAGCATCAATTAGTTCATTTTTATTCACGATAAATCCTCGTTTTTGCCGTTCGAAAGTGCGTTACATACAGACTTAGAGCCTACCTATGCCAACAAATGGGGTCAATCACGAAATGTAAAAATTCCGTAGTTTTTTTCTGCAAACCGATAAAAAGGGCTCAATGTGAGACCGCAGGCACCTCAGAATCCGCGTCCGCGTCCTGAGCCGTACTTTTTAAGTCATGCGCACCTGCCAAATAGTCCGCATCAGACAGAGGCTGGGGCGATGTTTCCAAAGCGATTTCTAATACCTCATCAATCCACTTTACTGGCTTGATATCGAGTCTGTCTTTTATGTTCTCAGGCACTTCTGCAAGATCGCGTTCATTTTCGAGCGGAATGATGACGGTTTTGATACCGCCGCGTCGCGCGGCCAACAACTTTTCCTTTAGACCGCCAATAGCGAGAACTTCCCCACGTAATGTTATTTCTCCCGTCATCGCGACGTCTGCTCTAACGGGAATGTTCGTAGCCACACTCACCAAGGCAGTACACATTCCGACACCCGCACTTGGCCCGTCTTTGGGGGTCGCACCTTCAGGAACGTGTATATGCAAGTCATGCGTCTCATGATATCTAGCTGGAATACCTAGCCCTTGTGACCGCGAGCGAACCACTGTCATTGCAGCTTGAATTGACTCCTGCATCACATCACCAAGGCTACCAGTGCGAACGTGCCGACCTTTGCCACTAACGGACGCGGCTTCAATAGTCAGCAATTCACCCCCTACCGACGTCCACGCCAATCCGGTGACTTCACCTACTTGATTGGCCTCGTCAGCAACGCCAAATGAGAACTTTCTGACGCCGAGAAGCGCCTCAAGGTGCTCTGAGGTCACTTCCGTGCCCGTGACCCAATCCTCCAACGCCAATTTCTTAACGACCTTACGACACACCTTCGCCAATTCGCGCTCCATCGCACGCACCCCTGCCTCACGCGTGTAATAACGAACAATATCCAAGATGGCCTCATCTGCCATACTCAACTCTGCGGGCTTTAATCCATTTACCTTGATTTGCTTGGGGAGCAAATATTTACGCGCAATACTGAGTTTTTCGTCTTCGGTGTATCCCGGTATGCGAATGACCTCCATGCGATCAAGCAGTGGACCAGGAATATTCATAGTATTTGATGTGCAAACAAACATAACGTCAGAGAGGTCATAATCGACCTCAAGATAATGATCGTTAAACGCATGATTTTGCTCAGGATCTAGCACTTCAAGCATCGCAGAAGCCGGGTCGCCGCGGTGGTCTGTGCCCATCTTGTCGATCTCATCCAAGAGAAATAATGGGTTTCGTACCCCCGCCTTGACCATCTTTTGAATTAGTTTGCCAGGCATTGAACCGATGTATGTACGACGATGCCCTCTTATTTCAGCTTCATCTCTAACGCCACCGAGCGCCATTCGGACAAACTTACGGTTGGTCGATCTCGCAATTGACTCACCCAATGATGTTTTACCAACACCGGGCGGTCCCACTAGACACAGCACAGGCCCTTTCAACTTGCGAACCCGCTTTTGTACAGCGAGGTACTCCAAAATCCGGTCTTTGACTTCTTCAAGACCGTAATGATCTTGATCAAGGACCAGCTGCGCGCGCTTGATATCGTGTTTTACCTTGCTGCGCTTCGCCCATGGAACACCGACTAACCACTCGATATAACTTCTTACTACCGACGCTTCTGCTGACATAGGTGACATCATTTTGAGCTTATTCAGTTCAGAATTCGCTTTGTCGATTGCCTCATCGGACATCTTCGCCGTCGCTATACGATTTTGTAGCTCATCAATTTCGTTGGGCGCATCATCCATCTCCCCCAACTCTTTTTGAATAGCTTTCATTTGCTCGTTCAGGTAGTACTCCCGCTGACTCTTCTCCATCTGCTTTTTTACGCGTCCGCGGATCTTCTTTTCGACTTGAAATAGATCGATTTCCGAGTCCATTAATGACATCAAATGATCCAGTCGACTTTTAACGGCCGACATCTCCAGCACATTTTGCTTCTCTTGGAGGTCGACTGACATATGGGCAGCAATGGTATCGGCAAGTCTTCCTGGCTCTTCAATGCCCGACAGCGACGTCAGCACCTCGTTGGGAACTTTCTTACTGACGTTGACATACTTCTCAAAGTGCTCGATGGTTTCCTTTATCGCCGCTTCGGAATCCGAATCTGGCAACTCGACACACTCTACCTGTCGCACGGTCGCCAGCGAGAAGGTTTCGCCAGTATCGATCGCCTCGATTGCGCCACGCTCACTGCCTTCTACTAACACCTTTATCGTGCCGTCCGGCAGTTTAAGCAGCTGAAGAATGGTCGAGATCGTACCCACTTGATACAGATCATCAACGTCCGGATTATCATCTGGCGCGTGACGCTGAGCCACAAGTAGAACCTGCTTATTACCCGCCATAGCGTGCTCAAGCGCTTCAATAGAGCGCTCACGCCCCACAAAAAGCGGGAGCACCATGTGTGGATATACTACGACGTCGCGCAGCGGAAGAAGGGGCAGTTGGATCGCGGATGTATCGCTCATAGTCATCTCCATTGTCTCGGCTTAGAGATGGGGGCTTTTTTCACAATCTCAAGCCCCGCCAAAGTCAGGCTTAAGCGTCTTGGGCGGCTTTAGTCTCATCCCGAGTTTCGTACACTAGCAAGGGCTCAGAATCGCCATTGATAACCGACTCATCTACCACAATTTTTGCAATACCAGATTGCGAAGGAATGCTGTACATCGACTCGAGTAACACGTTTTCAAGGATAGACCGAAGGCCACGTGCCCCCGTCTTTCGCTCCATGGCCTTCCCTGCGACCGCTCGAAGGCCATCTTCCCTAAAGTCGATTTCAACGCCTTCCATGTCGAACATCTTGCGGTACTGCTTCGTCAAGGCATTTTTTGGTTCGGTCAGGATTTGCATTAAGGCAGCGACATCTAACTCTTCTAGCGTCGCAATCATCGGTAGACGACCCACGAACTCCGGAATTAACCCGTACTGAACCAAATCCTCTGGCTCTAAGTCGCTCAAGGTCTGAGCGAAGTCTTTCCTGCTGTCGAGACCTTTTACTTCGGCTGAGAAACCGATCCCGCCCTTCTCCGAGCGGTTTTGAATGACCTTATCTAGCCCCGCAAACGCGCCACCGCAGATGAACAAAATATTACTGGTATCAACCTGCAAAAACTCTTGCTGCGGATGCTTTCTGCCACCCTGCGGCGGTACCGACGCCACGGTCCCCTCAATGAGCTTGAGCAGCGCCTGCTGCACCCCTTCTCCCGATACATCACGTGTTATGGAGGGGTTATCAGACTTGCGCGATATTTTATCGATCTCGTCGATGTATACGATACCCATCTGGGCCTTCTCAACATCGTAGTCACATTTTTGCAGAAGCTTTTGAATGATATTCTCGACATCTTCACCGACATAACCCGCCTCAGTCAGCGTTGTCGCATCGGCGATCGTGAAAGGCACATCAAGCAGCCGAGCCAGCGTCTCTGCGAGCAAAGTCTTGCCGGATCCTGTTGGACCGACCAGCAGTATGTTTGACTTACCCAGCTCGACATCTGACGCCTGTCCATCATCTGTTCGCAGTCGCTTGTAGTGGTTGTAGACCGCAACAGATAGCACACGCTTGGCGCGAGACTGGCCAATTACATACTGATCTAGGATATCATTAATCTCTTGAGGGACCGGTAGCTTGTCTGACGCTTCAGGGGCAACCGACTCCTGTATTTCCTCGCGGATAATGTCGTTGCAGAGGTCAACGCATTCATCGCAAATGAAAACCGACGGCCCAGCGATTAGCTTACGGACTTCGTTTTGGCTTTTGCCACAAAAAGAGCAGTAGAGCAGTTTGCCGTTTTCATCGCTAGTGGTATCGCCTGTCATTACTTAGGTGCCTTCAATCGAGATAGCTGTTTTGGATAAAGATGATAGTTTTGTACGCTTATTGCAAGACGTCAGACTTCGTTCGGTGAAAATCCGCCTACCGCGATGAAATAACCTCATCTACCAAACCGTACTCGACACTTTGCTCCGCACTCATAAAGCGATCACGCTCTGTGTCTCGCTCTATCACTTCCATCGTCTGACCGGTGTGCTCGGACAGCATACGGTTCAAGCGTTCTCTCAGAAAGAGAATCTCCTTCGCCTGAATCTCAATATCACTGGCTTGACCTTGGGCTCCGCCACTGGGCTGATGAATCATAGTTCGGGCATTGGGCAGAATCAGTCGCTTACCTTTAGCGCCACCGCTGAGCAAGAATGCTCCCATTGACGCCGCCTGTCCGACGCACATCGTGCTGACCTCGGGCTTGATGAATTGCATCGTGTCGTAAATCGACAATCCAGCAGTAACAGATCCGCCCGGACTGTTGATGTATAGATGGATGTCTTTATCAGGGTTTTCGGACTCAAGAAACAACAGCTGCGCGACGACTAAATTAGCCATTTGATCTTCAATGGGACCGACTATAAAGATGACCCGCTCTTTTAGCAGCCGCGAATAGATATCGAACGACCGCTCGCCACGCGATGTTTGCTCGACAACCATGGGAACTAACCCTAGTGCTTTCTCGTTCCCCGATTCGTAGCCGTAAGACATATCGTTTCTCCCTTAAATCCTAAACCACTTACTGTTGTGTGGCTGCCCGAGTGCGCTGAAGCGCGTCTTGATAGCCCGTCGCCTCCTCTGTAAGAGCTGACTGCTCTAGCAACTTATCAACTACGGCGTCTTCCAAAACCCGTGACTCAATGCCCATTAGCTGATTGTTGTCCTCGTAGTACCAGTTGATAACCTCTTCAGGGTCCTGGTAAGTCGATGCAATGTCTTCAATCAGCTCGCGTACCTTGTGGGGCTCTGCGCGCACGCCCATATCTTGCACCAGCTCACTAACGAGCAACCCCAGTTTTACCCGAGTCTCAGCCCGCTCTGAAAACATTTCGTCAGGTAAGATACTCTTTAGATCCATATCTGGACTCATACCACCACCAAACTGCTGGAACATCTGACTTCGAAGTGCGTCGGTCTCTTGAGCGATCAAACTCTTGGGGATTTCCAGATCAGGATGGGCTTCAATAACGGCATCCATGACCTGCTGCTTGACGTGAGCATCGATGGCAGCTTTCAGTTCGCGCTCCATGTTCTTGCGAACTTCAATGCGAAACGCATCAACGTCATCGCCTTCGACGCCATAGGATGCAAACAGCTCTGTGTTTAACTCGGCAAGCTCCAGTGTTTTGACGGCTTTGACTGTGACGCTAAACTCGACAGCAGCTCCCTTCAGCTCCTCAGCGTGGTAATCCTCGGGGAATGTCAGCGCAAGCACCCGCTCATCACCTACAGAGGCACCGACCAGACCATCCTCAAAACCCGGAATCATGCGTCCAGAGCCCAACTCTAGCGCGGTGTCAGTGCCCGACCCACCCTCAAAGATTTCTCCGTCCTTGGTGCCCTCGAAATCAATCGTTAACGTATCTCCGTCTTCTGCAGCGCGGTCGACATCAACGAGTTGGCCCTGCTGCTTTTGGAAAACGTGGATTATTTCGTCTACATCGTCATCTGAAATATCGCAGGTCAATTTAGTCACAGCGAAATCTTTAACATCGTTCAACGCAACCGTTGGGTAAATCTCGAAGGTCGCAACATACTCAACGTCTACACCACTATCGACATTCTTCACCTCGATACCGGGCTGACCTGCCGGTCGGAGGTTCTCTGACATAACAGCTTCTTGAAATGACCGGTTGATAACATCACCTAGCACTTCCTGGCGCACACCCGGACCAAAGCGTTGCTTCATGACACTCATAGGCACCTTGCCGGGACGAAATCCTGGCAAACGCACGTTCTTTGACGCCTCTGCTAATTTCTTATCAACAGCTGAATCCACCTGTTCGGCAGGCACTCCCACTGTCAGTTTACGCTCCAAACCCGATGTTGTTTCTACCGAGACACGCATTCTCGTCTCCTAACTTAAAACGCGTACAGCGCACCAAAAAGACACGCCAAACTATGAAGGAATATGGTGCGGAAGGAGAGACTCGAACTCTCACGTCGTAAGACACTGGAACCTAAATCCAGCGCGTCTACCAATTTCGCCACTCCCGCGTAAATACTTATCAAAATGGGTGCTTCCGTGGATTATCACCCAAGGGCGCGGATGGTGTCACATTAGGTGGATTGATTCAATGCGGCGCCGGAAGATCCGACTTAAAAACGCCACGTTGTAGGACCTCCGCGCGATTGCATCGGGACACGCCACTTTACATGGTGTGCGTTGGTCTATCTGACAACAATCCGGGGCCGAGATGATCTTCTATTTTGGTGACCGCGACAAAATTAGCGTCAGAAAACTGTACGCCAATCCCCGCCTGTCGATTGCCTTGCGCGCCCTTAGGCGTGATCCAAATAACGCGACCGTTAATGGGGATCTTCTCCGGCTCATCCATGAGCGCGAGCAAAATGAAGACCTCCTCGCCTAGCTCGAACTTTTTGTTGGTTGGGACGAATAACCCACCTTGTTCGACAAAGGGCATGTAAGCTGCATACAAGACGGCCCTGTCCTTGATCGTCAGCGATAACACGCCCTGCTTATTTTCGTCGCTCATTGCGCCAGATTATCCTCGACTGATGACGTTGCCAAGTTCCTTGCCATCGATTAAGCGCCCACTACGTCTAATCCGCGCTGTAACTCAGCGAGTTGATTTCGCGCTGCCTGCACCACCAAATTTGCGACTTCGTAACACGCAGTCTCTTTGGCGGGGATAGCCCCCCCGCGAATGCGCTGAAGTAGCGTCGCCACGACGCGATGAAGGTGAAGCAGCGCGAGCACTGACGCATTGCCATACAGCTGGCTGCGTAGTCTCTCCTCCAGCACCAATAACACAGCTTGAATACCCTCTGTAAGCTCGGTTTGCTGAAGCGTCCTTGACAGCTTATCACTCGAGCCACCGGCGTCGAGTATGTCACAAATCGCCAGTGCAACCTGCTCATTGGAATCTGCTCGACCCGTGGCGTGGTCAACGACGAGACGTTCAAGACTTCGCCGCGTGGTCTGATCATCTTCAGGAGGAATCAACCCATGCTCGCGAATGTAACTCCGGCATGCCGACTCACTCAATGGCGGTAGTCTCCAAGACTGGCAGCGAGACCGAATGGTGGCAGGCAAAAACCAGGTTCTATCAGCCAGTAAAATAATGACACTGTTTCCCGGCGGCTCCTCGAGTGTTTTTAGGAGCGCATTTGCGGCAGCCGATGACATTCGGTCGGCACCAGAAAAAACGAGTACTTTCTGCGATCCGTATGCCGAGGTCTTAGACATAAAGTCAATGGCCAGTCTGACTTGCTCAACGCCGATTCCTGTCTTGCCCTCGCCCGGGGAAACCCACCGATAATCACCATGACTGCCTGCCGCAACTAACTCGCACCCACGGCATCGAGTGCAAGCCCACTCCTCGTTAGCATCACACAACAATGATGTGCCTACAGCATGGGCTACCGCATCGAGACCCAACCCGGAGGCGCTAGATAGCAAGATGGCATGGGGCAAGGAGCCACTTCTGTGCAACATCACAAGCTGACGTGCCACCGCTTGATGTTCGGCAAATGCGATCTTCGTCACCCGCCATCCTCGAGTAATGGTTGCAAAATGGCTGCAAGGTCCGCCTGAACGGCGGTAACATTCTGGGATGCATCGACCACTTCAAATCTTGAATCTTTCGAGGCCCGACTCAAATAGCCGGCCCTAACTCGCTCGAAAAAAGCGAGTTCCTCCTCCTCGAATCTGTCTAACTCGGCCCGCAGGCGTGCGCGCTCCATTCCAACTACAGGGTCGATATCAAGGAGCACGGTTAAGTCAGGTTGTCTTCCGTTTTGAACGAGGTCCTCCAGTGTCGATATGGCGTTCAAATCGAAACCGCGGCCATAGCCCTGATAGGCGTAGGTCGCGTCCGTGAACCGGTCACACAAAACCCACTTACCTTCCGCCAATGCCGGCTCAATTGTTTCATGAAGATGCTGGGCACGGGCCGCGAAGACCAACAATAACTCGGTTGTTACTGACGGAGGCACTCCCTTTTTACTCAGCAGCAACTCTCTGAGCGCCTCACCGATCGGTGTGCCCCCAGGCTCTCTTGTGTGTACAAAAGGTATACTGTGGTCGCTTAGCAAGGACACGATGAAATCGCGGCTTGTGGACTTCCCAGCTCCCTCTCCGCCCTCAAGCGTGATGAATTTCGCTGGGCTACTGTTTTTTTTCATCACCTCGGGCTCGACCGATAATCTTCTCGACGCTGCAGTTGATAGCGTCTCACATTTTTTTTGTGCTCGCTAAGGCTATCGCTAAATGCATGACTGCCGTCACCCTTCGCCACAAAGTACAAGCTAGCGCCTGCGGCAGGGCGCAGAGCCGCCTCGATTGCTTTTTTACCCGGCAGTGAAATGGGGGTCGGAGGCAAACCGGCTATCCGATACGTATTGTATTTGTTGTCTCGATCCTGCAAGTGTCGTCTGGTTAGATTACCGTCAAATTGACTCCCTAAGCCGTAGATAATTGTGGGGTCCGTTTGCAGTCTCATCCCCTGCTTAAGGCGGCGTGAAAAAACGCCCGCAATGATATCTCGCTCGCTGCCGATCCCAGTCTCTTTTTCAATAATCGACGCGAGGATTAACGCCTCGTAAGGCGAGGCTAAGGGGATGTCCTCCGCTCGCTCCATCCAGGCCGAGGCGACAACCTGTTTCATCGCATCACGAGCACGACGCAGAATATCCAGATCAGTATCACCCGACTGAATCAGATAGGTCTCGGGCAAAAACAATCCTTCAGGGGAATCGTAGTCACCGAGCAGCGCGCTCAGTTGAGGATCTGCCACTCCGTCTAACACGCGCGTCACGCGCGGATGTTGCCACAGTTGATCTAAGAACCACTCAAAGGTGACCCCCTCGGGCACTGTCAGGGCGTAACGAATAACGGCGTTATTGTGGATCCGCTGCAACAACTGAGCTACCGATTCTCCGGGGACGAGCCGATACTCGCCTTTTTTCGGAACCAAGTCCGAAGAGCGGAGCTGGATACCGACCCGCAACCATCGAGCCGAACTAATGAGGCCCCGCTCTTCCAACGTCGTCGCGATTGCGTTGAGGCCCTGGCCCTCAGACACTAGAAAGACATCGTCATCGATCGCAAATGTAAGGGGTGTATTGAGCTGCGACTCCGCAACGATATAAACAGATGTCATCGCGGCCCCAACAGTAAGCAATCCGGCCATGACCATCCGTCGGAGCACGAAACCGTCTAACTAAACTTTTTAAAAACAAGGGTTCCGTTTGTGCCACCAAACCCGAAAGAATTAGAGACCGCCACGTTAATGTCACGCTCCTGCGCCACACCAGGCACATAATTCAAATCACATCCGTCGTCCGGATTGTCCAAATTAATGGTGGGCGGTGCAACGCCGTCACGAATGGCCAGCACACTGAAAATAGCCTCTACGGCGCCCGCGGCACCCAGTAAATGGCCGATCATGGACTTAGTCGAGCTCACTGCAAGATCATACGAATGGTCAGCAAACACGCTTTTTATTGCGACCGTCTCCGCGACATCACCAGCGGGCGTCGAAGTGCCGTGCGCATTAATATAATCCACGTCGGTAGGATTCATCTCAGCATTTTTCAATGCGTTGCGCATAGCGAGAGCAGCGCCGCGGCCATCAGCCGGCGGCGAAGTCATGTGATAGGCATCGCCGCTCATGCCAAAACCCACAACCTCAGCGTAAATATTTGCCCCTCTAGCCAATGCGCTATCGAGTGACTCTAGCATCATGACGCCAGCGCCATCACCCAAAACGAAGCCATCACGATCACGGTCCCATGGCCTCGACGCTATTTCTGGTGAATCGTTTCGCGTCGAAAGCGCGCGCGCAGCGGCAAAGCCACCTAATCCAACAGGCGTTGTGCCCATCTCAGCACCGCCAACCAACATCGCGTCGGCATCCCCAGCAGCAATCAATCGAGCTCCCAAACCAATGCTGTGAGTTCCGGTGGTGCAGGCGGTCACCATCGCAAGATTGGGACCTCGTAGGTTAAACTCGATTGATAAATTGCCAGCCACCATATTTATGATGGATCCTGGCACGAAAAAGGGTGAGATCTTACGGGGACTGGTATTGTTTAGGGTCAGGGACATTTTTTCGATGAGACCAATGCCGCCAATACCCGCGCCCACGTTACAGCCGACTCGATCTTGATTCTCTTCAGTGATCTCAAGACCCGAATCGCGCATGGCCTGAATACCCGCGACCATCCCGTATTGGATAAAGGCATCCATTCGCTTAGCGTCTCTGGCCTCGAGATAACCATCAGTCGAAAAATTTTTCAGACTCGCACTAAACTGAGTAGAGAATGCCGAGGCATCGAAATGTTGTATCGAATGAACACCATTCGTTCCGTTTACAACACCTCGCCACGTCGAGACGACATCTAGTCCGAGTGCTGTAATGGCACCCACGCCCGTTATGACGACTCTGCGGTTATTCATCTGCCTTATCCCGGTCCGCTTACAAACGCTTACTATATCAGCATAAAAAAAAGCCGCCCTGAGCAGAGCGGCCTTTATCAGCATTCATGCCTTTCTTCAGGCTAGGTTCTCATTGATATAGTTAATGGCCAGCTGGACAGTGGTGATCTGTTCCGCTTCCTCATCAGGAATTTCAGTATCGAACTCCTCCTCGAGCGCCATGACAAGCTCAACAGTGTCTAACGAATCAGCACCAAGATCGTCGACAAATGACGATGCGTTGCTAACTTCATCTTCTTTCACACCGAGCTGCTCAGCCACGATTTTCTTAACGCGTTCTTCAATGTTGCTCATGACGTCCCCTTTCTCTGCTATCACTATGTAATCAAGTAGCGCCTGCTGTCAGGCGTCGTGCGGCGGATTCTACTGATTATTCATCAGATTAAAACCCGCATTTTTTCGCATCACATGTACATACCACCGTTCACATGAATTGTTTCACCCGTTATGTAAGCGCCTGCGTCACTGACTAAAAAGGCTACCACTTTCGCTATTTCTTCCGGTGCACCCAGCCGTCCAAGCGGGACCTGCTCAAGCATAGCCGACCTCTGCTCTTCGGTCAGCACTTTAGTCATGTCCGTATCTATGAAGCCCGGCGCAACGCAATTCACCGTTACAGCGCGAGAACCAAGCTCTTTTGCCATCGCTCGCGACATTCCTTCGGCACCCGCCTTACTGGCTGCATAATTGGCCTGCCCTGCATTTCCCATCTGTCCCACGATAGATGAAATAGTGACGATCCTACCCCAGCGAGCCTTCGTCATACCGCGTAGACACGCCTTGCTCAGCGTAAACAGTGACGACAAATTTGTTGCGATAACCTGCGACCATTCCTCTTCTTTCATACGAAGCATCAGATTGTCACGCGTGATCCCCGCGTTGTTCACGAGGATTGTCGGCGCACCGTAATCGCTATTAATTTTTTCGACAGCCGCTTTCACCGCCTCTGCATCACTGACATCGAGCCGAATACCCGTGCCACCTGAATTTTCGAGCACGGCGCTGATAGACAAAGCGCCCTGCTCTGACGTGGCCGTGCCTATGACAATATGTCCAGCCGCAGCAAGCTCACTTGCAATCGCCTTACCGATACCGCGGGTGGCACCTGTCACGAGGGCAATCTGCTTTGTTGAAGCTTCATTCATGGCGATACCTTTACCCACTCAAATTTCGGCTTCAAGCGCAGCTTGCGTCTCGATAGACCGACAGGGAACAGTTTTATCAATTCGCTTGCTCAATCCACTCAGAACGCTTCCCGGTCCGCACTCTAGAAAATGGTCGCAACCCAAAGATCGCAGAGTCGACATGCACTGTGTCCACAAAACGGGAGCGGTTACCTGCCGAACGAGACTACTCCGAATCGCCTCAGGGCTTGTCAAAACTGCGCCGTCGACATTACTTACCACAGGAAACTGGGGGGATGACCAAGCGACATCGTCAAACGCCTCAGCCATGACATCACTCGCGGGGCCCATTAACGGTGTGTGAAAAGGAGCGCTGACAGGTAAGCGCATGGCACGACGTGCTCCGACATCCTTGAGAGCGTCCAGCGCATCATCTACGGCCGCCTCGTGTCCCGCAATTACAACCTGCCCCGGCCCATTAAAATTGACGCCAGCTACAAAATGCGTTTCGCTCGATAAAGACGTGCACGTATCGGTCACAACAGCGTCCGGCAGCCCAATAATGACTGCCATACCACCTTGCCCAGCCGGCACTGCCGCTTGCATTGCCGCGCCTCGCTGCCGTGTTAACCGAGCACCGTCTGCTAACGAAAGGACACCCGCACACACTAGCGCTGAATATTCGCCTAAACTATGGCCCGCCGCAGCCGCCGGTCTGCAGTCGTGCAAAGAGCAAAAAACCCTGAACAGCGCTACGCTCGCCGTCAACAGTGCAGGCTGAGTGAACTCGGTCAGCTCTAATGTCTCGGAAGGTCCGCCGGACACCAGCGCCCAAAGATCATACCCTAGGGCCTCGCTGGCCTCAGAGAATGTCTCCCTAATTTGTGGGTATGCGACGGCAGCCTCTGCCAACATACCGACCCGCTGCGAACCCTGCCCCGGGTATAAAATGCCGAGCGACACAGATTTAGTCGTCAGTGGTTATATCGAGGACCTTTTGGCCTTTGTAGAAACCATCTGCACTGACATGGTGTCGCCGGCGGGTCTCTCCAGATGTGCTGTCGACGGTCAAGGTTGCCTCACCTAACGCATCGTGTGACCGACGCATACCGCGCTTGGAGCGTGTTTTACGATTTTGTTGAACAGCCATCAGACTCTCCTGTTTCTTTAATCTAGCCGCTATGACAACGCATAAACGGTAAAGTTCTATTCATTTCCCTTCGTTTCGACAGACGCCTTCAACAGCCCGTCTAACCCGGAAAATGGGCTAACTGTCTCTTCCACTATCTCGCTCGTGAGGTCACCAAAGTCACGCGGTGTGCCTCCACTACAATCTTCTTCATGCATCGCTACTGCCGGGAGCGACAACAGCAACTCGTCTTCCACCAACTCATGCAAATTGCTGACGTCACCTGTAATCAGCGGATCATATGACCCTGGAAGATCCTTGCTGGCTTCCTCAGTCCACACAATGCACAGCAGGCTATGCGTATTCAACTCTGTTCGACATGCCTCGAGGCAGCGCTGACATTGCAGTGTCAACACCATCTCCGCCGAGATATCTGCAACATAGCGATGCTGCTCATCTTTGTAACAGGACAGCCGCACCTTAGCCTGTTCCTCCGCAGCAATAGCGGCCGCCCTCAACCTTGGCATCCTGTCGATCGAGAGATAACCATTGGCTTCCATCCCGCGAGACGCCCAATTACGCAGCTCGGCCTCTTTTGGAAAGGGGGTATTCGACATGGCGGCGGACTATACGTCTCAGGCCGGTTGCTGTCAAAATGCAATGCTGTCAAAAACTAACATCGGTGATATGGCCAAACCACATAAAAAACTGATTCTAGCGTCCACCTCAGTCTATCGCGCGCAGCTGCTCGATCGACTACTGGTTTCTTATCAGCAAGTCTCGCCCCACGTGGATGAAAAACGAATCCTTAATGAGTGTTTTGCCGACTTAGCAGCCCGTCTTTCAGAAGAAAAAGCATCAGTGGTAACTGAGTCCCATTGCCTCGTTATTGGGTCGGACCAAGTAGCTGTGCTCGATAATGAGCAACTTCACAAGCCAGGCTCAGTCGCAAAGGCAAAAGCGCAGCTCGCAAAAGCCAGCGAGAAAACAATCCACTTTTATACCGGCGTATCGCTGCGTGATACTGACAGTGGACGATGCCAAACGCAGGTCGTGGAGTATCGTGCCACTCTACGCAAGCTTAGCTCAGAAGATATCTCTCGGTACGTCCTTCAGGACCAGCCTCTCGACTGCGCGGGTGCGTTTAGGTGGGAAAGTTTGGGTATCGCACTGATGGCAAAGCTAGAGGGCAACGACCCTACGTCTCTGCAGGGCCTACCATTGATTGCTCTGTCGAATATGCTGAGAGCGGAAGGATACCTGCTTCCCTAACCGTTTCCGGATAATGAATCACATACACCGCGTAGCTCTGAGTCTAATTCGGACTCAAATTCGTGATGACGATCGCCGAGTCGAAAACGCAACTGATGAGCATGTAGAAATAGGCGTTTTAGGCCTGTTGTTTTCGCGAACGCCAGCTGCTCCTCTGTCGCGTACTTTAGATCACCCATAATGGGATGTCCTGCGTGCTGAGCGTGCACCCGAATTTGGTGCGTGCGGCCTGTGATCGGCTTGGCTTCTATCAATGTCGCTTTTCGAAACCGCTGGATAACACGAAAATCGGTCACGCTCCGCCGCCCTTCCGATGTAACACGGACCACTCGCTCCCCTGAGACCAAGGCTGACTTTTGAAGCGACGCCTCAACGCGAACGCGATGCGACGGCCACTTGCCAGACACCAAAGCAAAATATCGCTTATCAACCCCGTCATCACGCAGCAGTGCGTGCAGCTCTCGCAGTGCCGAGGCACGTTTAGCAATCATCACGAGACCCGACGTATCCCTGTCTAAGCGGTGAACCAATTCCATATACTTCTGATCAGGGTACATTTGCCGCAGCGACTCAATCAGACCGAACTGGACACCACTGCCGCCGTGCACGGCGAGACCGGTAGGCTTATCAACGATCATCAGCTGGCTGTCATTATAGAGAATACTGCGCTCGATCCGACTAGACCATCGATCTGGAATCGCCTTTACCACGCTGGGATCAGCAATCGTCATGGGTGGCAGTCTAACGACATCACCGGCGACTAATTTGCGCTCGGGTTTACAACGGCCTTTGTTGACGCGAACTTCGCCGGTGCGGATGGCCTTATAAATCCGCGTTTTAGGAACGCCGGAAAGGACTCGCATCAAGTAGTTATCTAAGCGCTGCCCTGATTCTTCATCTGAAAGCTCAATAAATCGGGCTTTATATTCGGACACTATTACCTTCTTAAGTCTTTGATTGATGTGTCGACGTCCCGGTGCTATGCTCGCCGCGGGATTGCGATGGACCGACAATGTACGCGAAAGCGTCGAATGAGGCATCAACCTTTATACGGACCGCAATTCCAGATGAAGGAAACTCGAAGCGCCGGCAGATCGGAAAGTGAAATAGGAGCTCGGCAGCTCAGGGTTATACGTAAAACCGCGATCCAATTGCGCGGAGAGATTCAGGCTGTCGTTACAAACGTTAAACGTGACGACAGCTCCGACAAGACGATATAGGCGGGCTAACTAGCTCGCCACACGCAGTGTCGTGCACATTAGTGCGCTCGCCCCGCTGTTGGGTTGCCTTTTGGAACCTAACACATGAAAAAGATGTTAATTAACGCCACGGAACGCGAGGAAGTGCGCGTTGCCCTCGTAGACGGTCAGCGTCTGTACGATTTAGACATAGAAAATCGCGCACGACTTCAAACCAAATCAAACATTTACAAAGCCAAAGTCACCCGAGTAGAGCCAAGCCTGGAAGCAGCGTTTGTCGATTTTGGTGCGGAGCGCCATGGTTTTCTGCCTCTGAAGGAGATAGCACCTCAATACGCACGTACCGCATCTGGTGGCGACGGTAAGATGCGTATAAAGGACGCGATTAAAGAAGGCACGGAAGTCATAATTCAGGTCGATAAAGAGGAGCGTGGCTCAAAAGGCGCAGCGCTCACGAGCTTCATCAGTCTACCTGGCCGATACATGGTTTTAATGCCAAACAACCCTCGCGCTGGCGGAATTTCCCGACGTATCGAAGGGGAAGAGCGAACCGAACTAAAAGGTGCGCTTGCACAGCTGGCTATACCCGATGGCATGGGCGTCATTATTAGGACCGCCGGCGTGGGACGCAGCGCTGAAGAACTCCAGTGGGATCTCGATTACTTACTCAAACTTTGGGCAGCAATATCCGAGGCAGCGGGAGAGAATTCATCACCAACGCTCCTCTACCAAGAGAGTGATGTCATCATTCGGGCAATTCGAGATTACCTTAAGGACGATATTGACCAAGTGCTAATCGACGAGCCGCATGCGCATCGACAAGCTCTGGACTTCGTCAGCATGGTCATGCCCAAGTATCAAAATCGCATCAAAGCTTACAACGACACGCTCTCTCTGTTCACCCGATTTCAGGTAGAAGGGCAAATCGAGACGGCATTTCAGCGCGAGGTTCGACTTCCCTCTGGTGGCTCCATTGTAATCGATCCCACAGAAGCGCTGATCTCTATCGATATAAATTCTGCTCGAGCCACCAAAGGTAGTGACATCGAAGCAACCGCCCTTCATACCAACCTGGAAGCTGCTGACGAAATTGCACGGCAGTTGCGGCTGAGAGATATGGGCGGTCTCGTTGTTATCGACTTCATCGATATGAATGCGTCCAAGAATCAGCGGGCCGTTGAAAACCGAATGCGGGATGCCTTGGAAATTGATCGTGCACGAATTCAATTGGGAAGAATCTCGCGTTTTGGCCTGCTTGAAATGTCTCGTCAGCGGCTGCGACCCTCCCTAGGTGAAACCAGTGGCATGGTTTGTCCACGATGTACGGGACAGGGATCCATTCGTGATACCAAGTCACTTGCATTGGCCATTTTGCGCCTCATACAAGAAGAAGCCTCAAAAGAGCGGACCGGTGAAGTCAGGGTCATCGTTCCAGTCGCGGTTTCTGCGTTCTTACTCAACGAAAAACGTGCAGCGGTCGGCGAAATCGAAGCTGCAACCAAGGTCCGGGTAGTCGTCATACCCAACCCCAATATGCAAACACCGCATTTTGAGGTTATTCGTCTGCGGGACGATGAAGTAGAGGCCGATCTTCGAGAAAGTTTCGAAATCGATCTGGCAGACTTCGATGCTGAATCGAACAGCGACAGTGATGAGAAACCCGTAGCAGCTCCTCAGGCCTTGGTCAGGGGCGTAACACCGGACGCGCCACCTCCTGCTTCTGCGCCGTCAGAACCAGCCGAGCCGATCGCAGCAGTGCCTAATACCGAGATTGAAAAAAAGCCTGGCTTATTTCCACGGCTGTGGTCCGCGCTCTTTGCGCCGGTACCGAAGGCAGATGATGATTCTGAAAAAGAGCCAGCAGCAGTAGGCTCTGAAAAATCTCAGAGGGCCGAGGGGACAAAATCTAAGCGCCGCAACAGCCGTCAAAGAAAGCGACCAGTAAAGCAAGAGACGGCAGCCGACAATGCCGATGAGGCGATAGAAGTTGAAGCTCCTGCTCTCTCCGATGACGAATTAAACGCTGATGGAGAGCCCAAGAAGCGTCGACGTCGAGGACGCCGAGGTGGGCGCCGGCGCAACGGTAGCGACTCGGTAGAACAGACATCCACTGAGAGTGATTCTGAAGAGACGACTGCTGACACTGTGGCTGAGCAGGCCATTGAGCCACCCGCTAGCGCGGCTGACGAACATGAGCCTCGGCACCGACCAGCTGAGAAGCGCACAGAGGGACGACGGCGTCGGCGCAGGGGTGCAAAACCTGACATAACGCAACCCGTTGAGGCAGAGAGTCGGGTCGAACCAGATAGCGCCGCGCAGCAGCCAGTGAGTACGGCTAGTGCTGCAGAACTTGAGTCAGTCGATGACACACGCCTTGTTGGAGCGGCCGAAGATCAACAGGATGTATTTGCCACCATCCCCTCCGCTCAATCACTAGCGCCTGAGCAGGTGAATGATGCGGTGGCGCCTGAAGCGGCTGAAGATATCAGCGTTGCTGCAGTCGCAGAGGCGGAGCCGGCGACGTCAGCGCCGAATACCAGCGGTATAGTGGACGGTGGGCGAGCCATAAACGACCCGCGTGTTGATGCAAATCCGGTAACTGAGGTTCGTATTGAAACTGCTACATCCTCAGTGTTTGGTAAAAGCGCCCTTCCGGACGCGTTACACCAACCAAATCTCGCTCCACGAGCAGCAAATGATCCTCGAGGTCCCGCTACTGTAGAGCAGGATGAGATAAACGTTGAAAATGAGGCCGCTGAAGCTTGATCGCTGAGGCTGCATCGCTATAATGCGTCGCTTCGCTCAAGCGTAGGCGAAACAGTTTAGGTGGGCTGGCTGAGTGGTCGAAAGCGGCGGTCTTGAAAACCGTTGAACCGAGAGGTTCCCGGGGTTCGAATCCCTGGCCCACCGCCATATCACTAGGTTTTATGCGGGTTTCAGAGGTGGTACGCCAAAAAGTACGCCAAATCTGGCCCCGCATAAAGCCCTGACTCCCCCACCTTATTAATTACGTGGGCCCGTTTGTACAAGACGCGGGCCAGGCACCTAGGGCTCTGAATTCAGACGTGCCGTGTAATCATTGGTTTTTTTATTTATCAGCTAAGTAGATCAGCTTCACACGAAGTTCATCATTCACCAGTTGGCGCGCTGGAAATCGCAAGAGTCGGTGAAGCAATTAGTCGCTGCCTTTCAGACGCTGTTCTTCACGAATCTTAGGCTCGTAGCTGGGAGAGGTGTCGTAGTGCCCGTCCGCTTTTATCTCTCCAACAAAATGTGCCTTTGATTTAGTAAAGACTTCTCCGGCGATGTCGTAGAAAAACGTTGGGGGGTCGAAGGTGCCCCCGTCAATACCAATAAGATCACCCCAAACTTCTAGCTGGTAATAAACAGTTGTTCCGCATTTCGAGCAGAAATTTACGTCCCATTTCTTGCCGCTCTCACTAGTAAATTCGTAGTGGCTAAGCTGACCTGACCGTAAGCTGAAATTTTCTGGCTCAAAATACGCCAATACGGCAAAAGCGCTTCCGGTGCGGAGTTGGCAATAGCGACAATGACAGACTCCTCTTGGCTGAGGGTAACCGCTGACAACATAGCGAGCCTCTCCACAAAGGCAGCCCCCTTCGTGCAATGACTTCATAACAAAGCTCTCCGGAACTAGTGTCGTTGAAGCTCGCCCAGTCTCGTCAATATGTCAAGAGCCCAGCCTCCCTCGGTTCGCTCATCACCCGCTTGATCTCACCACGGTAATACTGCTCTTTAGCTCGCTTTTCATGCCAGTTCTGATAGCACCCGTAAAGGGGTTATTAAAGTTTATTTATTCACTCAATTTATTTTTCATATCGACTATAAATTGTTGTTTTTATTGGGTTATTTTTAATTAGGTTAAGGCAGTTAAAAATAGGCTCGAATCCCTGGCCCACCGCCATATTAAAAGCCGTCGCAAGACGGTTTTTTTTAGTTTTATAAAACGCGACCGCCTTGGTCTAGGTCAACTGCAACCATTTTGGGCTCTCAAAAACTCGAACAGACAGGGTCACACAATTAACCAAGGTATGGCTGAGCTTGTCATCGAATAGAGGCTCTTAGCGTCAATTGGGGGCGCGTGTGCCGCGCGGAGTGACCCGGCGCAATAACAAGATGCTTGGCCAGTACCCATGGTGCCCTTCATGGGGAA
>ERZ802826.117-NODE-117-length-26408-cov-35.5574_pt1 | contig 26408 bp, 23 predicted proteins | sample MGYA00345651_ERZ802826 | MGnify/ENA primary metagenome ERZ802826 (study PRJEB30503, sample SAMEA104212371) | marine metagenome | biome: Westerlies Biome; feature: [SRF] surface water layer (ENVO:00010504) within the epipelagic zone...; material: water...
CTACGTGAAGAGCGACGCTAAGAAGCTCCTTCGAGCGACTGACGGGTCGCTTGCGGGTAGATGTCGTGTTACTTGCGAGCAATATTTTGATGAAGTGCTATGTTATCAGTGAGTGATGAATGACTACTGAGGTTCTAATGTGAAATATCTAGTTATATTGGCCTTTATGGCGCTCTCCCCCCTAACGAACGCGAGCCCACAGCCGCTGGAATATTTTATAAAAGATAGCGATTACCTAGAGGTGGCTTTATCCCCCTCTGGCGAGCGTATTGCGGCAAGGGCACGAGTTGACGGCAAAGTTGTGCTGATCGTGTTTGATCGCGAGACAAAGAAAGTTATCGGCGGCTTACAACCAGAATCGGATGATGCAATTAACAGCTTTAATTGGGTCAACGACGATCGACTCGTGTTTACCTACGCAGAGCAACGATTTGGCAGTGATCAGCGAAGCTCCATGGGGGAGCTGTACGCCGTAGACTTCGATGGCGCCAATTCGACGATGCTGGCAGGTTTTCGTGCATCTAATGCGCGCGCCGGCTCTCGTCTTGGAGGCACCCGCAAAGGGGATAAGGCGGCCGTATCTTTGATTGATGTGCTTGAGGAAGATGCGGATCACGTTCTCATTGCAAAGTTTCCTTTTTCTGCAGACGGCTTCCGATACGCATTCGATGGCAAACGTCCTCCTATCGTGTCAAAGCTGAATGTGTATTCAGGCAAGCAGACGACGGTGGAGCGTCTCTCGTTTAGAGGGGCGCGACCCTTTACAGATAAGCAGGGTGATGTGCGTTTCGTCACTTACGAGACTGAAGATGGTCAGACAAAATCAGCTTACCGTCCTGAAAAGACGGATGATTGGCAATTGTTGAGTGAAGCTTTTGATCTTGATGATGAGCTATCGGTTGTTGGCTTGAATCAGGGTGGCGATGCGGTTTTTTTATATGGTCCACAAGGTGAAAAAGGATACCGGACTATTTTCCGGTTTGACCTAAAAGAGCGCGTATATGAGCCCCTCTTTACCGATCTTGATTCGGATATAGAAAATTGGCTGACTGATCCTGAAACTGGCGAGATCGTTATTGGCGCCTCGCGCCGAGGAAAAGTCAAATATCACTACACCATTCGTGAAAGCTCGTACCATGGGTTACATCGTGCATTGGTCAAAGCCTACGGGGATCAATCACTGAGTGTTATGAGTCGGTCCGTCGATGGCAAAGATATGATTTTAAGGGCTAGTAGCGACAGGGATCCGGGCAGCATTTTCATATTTAACACTGAGGCTAAGCGTGCTGAATTTTTTTGGGCAAATCGTTCTTGGATGAATCCGGCAGATATGAGACCTATGCAGATACATGAGGTCATATCGTCAGACGGGATCTCAATTCCTGTTCGACTCACCGTGCCTGCAACCGACGAGCCTGCACCGCTGATTGTCAATCCTCACGGTGGCCCTCACGGTATAAAAGACGACTGGGGCTTCAATTACGAGACGCAGCTCCTCGCAAGTCGTGGTTATGCAGTGCTTCAGGTCAATTTTAGAGGCAGTGGAGGTTTTGGGAAAACGTTTGAGGATGCTGGTCACAAAGAATGGGGTGGCAAAATGATTGACGATATTGCCGACGCTACTCGGTGGGCGATGTCCAGAGACGATATTGATCAGGACAGAGTTTGTGCTTATGGCGGTAGCTACGGTGCGTATGCCTCGTACATGCTCGCTGTGCGCGAACCTAAAATGCTTCGTTGCGTCGTTGGATATGTTGGTGTCTACGACCTCAATATTATGTACAGCACCGGTGATATTCCAAAGTCTTGGGGTGGAGCGGGTTATCTTGAGCGTGTCATCGGCAGAGACAAGGCCGAACTCGATGCATTTAGTCCCGTGAATTACGCCTCACTGATCGACGCTAAACCAATGTTAATTCATGGCGAAGATGATGTCCGCGCTCCGATCGATCATGCCTATGCTATGCGAGAAGCGCTTCTCAAAGTAGGCAAGGATCCAGAGTGGCTAAAGATCGGTGACAGTGGACATGGCGCCGGCAGTCTAGAAAATCGTCGTATGCTGTACCAGAGCTTACTAACTTTTCTCGATAGGAATTTGATGTAAATAGTCCAGGGGAAGGGAGCCGTTAGCCGATGGAGATTTTTTTATTTATTGCAGTCGTGTTAGTCCTAGTTTTAGGCTTAATTGGTTTTTTTGGCCGCTGCAGGGCCTGCGGTAGCAAAATCCATGCATTTAGCCCGGGCCATGCGGCGGATATACCAGCAGGAAAAGCCTACATCGTGTGCAAACGTTGCGGTGACCGACAACATAAGGGCGACGTATCGTCAGATGGCTCGGTCCTATGGATGAGCGGCGGCACTGGAAGCTTTCATGAAGACGGATCTTATACGGGCGACTCTGGCACCTTTGCCGACGGTGGTGGTGACGGCGGCGGTGGTGGTGGTGAGTAGAAGATTACTGAGGTGAGGTGTCGAATTTGCATTATCGCCACGGTATCAAGGTATCTCGAGCGCCTGACGTCCAAAGCAATAGCCAAATTAACGCAGGCAAGCTTAGGACAAAGATAGGGCCCGATATGGGCGGTAATCCGAAGAACACGGGTATTGCCCACAGCCCGCTAATGTAAGTCTCCAAAAGGTTGCGAGCCCCGCCAGTCAGGCCATAACCGATTGCCGCGAGCAGCAAGACAATGATCTCGACCGCGAAATGGATAAGTGCCCACCAGTTGAGCGCAGTCACCGAGATAGATATCAATTTTGTTGGTGCAACGTTTTTGCGCATCATCAATCGCAGTTTTTGCAACGATCCGTTTTCAACCATTTGGTCGATGATGTCAGCTCGAACCGACTGGTCTGGCCGGCCGATGTGACACTATGCGGATTGTGCGCAAAGCGGTGGTGCCCAGAGACGGAATCGAACCGCCGACACGGGGATTTTCAATCCCCTGCTCTACCAACTGAGCTATCTGGGCATATCTAGAGAAGTTACTCCGGAGAGGGCGCGTATTAAACCGTTGCGACCTTTAGCCGTCAAGTAAACTAGGTCAATGCATGTGGATTATCTGCGCCTGCGTCTGATATCGAAACCCCGGCATCCATCGTCATATCTCGATTGGAGGCTAGAACGGCGTAGATCGCCGGTAATATGATCAACGTGAAAAGGGTGCCTATTAGCATTCCAAAGACCAGCACCGCACCGATGCTATTACGCGCCTCAGCTCCGGCCCCCGTAACCAAAACGAGAGGGAAATGGCCCAATACCGTAGCACCGGTAGTCATCAGAACCGGACGTAATCGCGCTACTGCGCCATGCCGAATAGCATCGAATTTCGCCACACCGGCCACACGCTCTTGGTTGGCGAAATCCACTATGAGGATCGCATTTTTGGTCACCAGCCCCACCAGAGTCACAAGCCCTACTTGCGAGAATATATTGATGGTGCTGAAGTTAAGAAAAGTGATGGTGAGTGCTGCAAACAGAGCGAGCGGAATCGACCCGAGCAAAATGATGAGCGGGTCACGAAAGCTATTGAACTGAACCGCGAGGACAAAGAATACCAGCACTGTGGCAATGCCGAGAACGCCAGTCATGGTGCTGCCCTCGCTCCTCAGTTCGCGCGACTCGCCGAGATAGTCAAGTACGTAGCCATCGGGCAGCGTCCGCTCAGCGATGGATTCGATAAGGCTCAATCCTTGATCTTTGGTCGTACCGGGTAAAATAGCCCCATAAATCTTGAAGCCGTCTTTTTGCTGAAATCGCGTCAGTGCACGCGGCTCAGTAGATCGCTGTAAGCTAACAAGAGATCCAAAGGGCACGAGCTCGCCATTTGGTACTCTGACAGGGATATCCAACAGGGCCTGTGGCGAGTCGCGTTGCGCGTTCTCGAGCATGGGGATAACGCGATACGACCGACCGCGCTCATCGAACCGGGTGACGTAGGCAGGTGACACCATGAGCGACATTTGCGCGGATAAATCACCCAGACTCATTCCCAAGTCGGCCAATCGCTCCTTATCAAGCTCGAACTGTGCTTCCATACGATCGATTTTGATATCTGTCTCAACGAACAAAAATCTGCCGGCAGCTTGGGCCTCTTCAACGATGCTGCGCGCATATCGGAGCATATTTTCACTGCTATCCGATGAGGTAATGACGACCTCGACATCGAAACGCCCGGCAGACGGTAAAGAAGCTTCCTCAAAGGGGATGGCAGAGACGATAGACGACTGCTTAATGCTTTCGTAAATCTCAAAGACCATATCTTTGACTGGCCTTTCTCGCTCATCGGGAGTGACAAACTCCTGACCGCCGAAGCCACCCGTTGGCGTGACAACCTGCCACATATACGACGGCTCTGGCTTATCCTCGAGTGTCGATACGACTTGGTAAAAGCCGTCCAATGTCTCCTCTAACGACGCATCTGGCGCGGCCTCAACCACCAATCCCAAGCTGCTCTGATCCTCTACGGGCGATAACTCTTTGAGTGAATAGATGTATAGAGGCGCCGACAACAGCGAGAAGAAAATACCTGCAGTGATGAGCTGGTAACGCCATTGAATAGAGAAGTCGACGACACGTGCATAGGCGGCCGCTGTTGCGTCAAAGCGTTGATTTACCCAATGTGTGGCGGCTGACTCATCACCTTTACTGGGACACACCCATGCGCTCAAAATAGGTGAGAGCGTCATCGCGACGAAGCCTGAAATCAAGACGGCCACCGCCAAGGCAAACGCGAACTCCCTAAACAGCACGCCGGACAGTCCAGAAAGGAAACCAATGGGTGCATAGACCACGGCAAGTGTTGCCGTCATCGCGGCAATGGGTCCCAGCAGACGACGCGAGCTTGATAGGGCTGCCTCGTAGCGTGTCATGCCCGACCTCAGATTCTTGGCGACGTTTTCCACGACGACGATGGCATCGTCCACCACCAAGCCCACGGATAGGACGATAGCTAAGACGGTGAGCAGGTTGAATGAGAAGCCAATCACCGACATGGCGGCAACGGCTCCAAGCAATGAAATGGGGATGGTCATGAGTGGGACGAGAGCCGTTCTAAAGGACCCCATTAAGGCGACCACGACAAATCCAACCAGTAAAATAGTCTCACCGAGTGTAATGACGATCTCGCGCAACGAGTCACGCATATAATTCGAAATATCGAATGCCATGAACAGCTCTAAGTCGTCGGGAAGCACCTGATTTATGTCGTCAATTCGGTCATACAGCGCGTCTGCGACGGCAATCTCACTGGCGCCCGGTGCAGCGTAGATCGGTAGAAAAACGACTAAGTCCTGATCGTAGCGGCTACGGCGCTGCATTTCTTCTAAACCGAGCTCTATGCGCGCGACATCACCGAGTCTGATTTCGGCGCCGTCCCGGGCGCGAATAATCATGGCTTGGAAGTCTTCAGCAGTTCGTGCAGTAGAGTCTGTTTTTAGTGTGATTCGTTGTGTCGCGTTTTCACTGGCCCCGAGGGCGCCGATGACATTGTTGTTTTGTAGCGTCTCCCTGACATCGTGCGCTGTTACGTCGAGTGCAGCCATCTTCCAGGCATTGAGCCAGATTCGCATAGCGGGCTTAACGCCGCTGTTTTCAACACGTTGCACGTTTGGCACTGACGTTAGCTGGGGGACGATATCTCGTTGGACGATATCGGTCACCTCCCCCAGGGGGCGGTTCTCTGGGATGCGCACCGCCAGATAAAAACTCGCGTAGGGACTGTCGGCGCGACTGACCTCGATAAAGGGGTCCTCCGCACCCTCGGGAAGTTCCAGTCGAATCTGACTCAGGCCTGAAGAAAGCTCTGCGAGCGCATCAGTACTGTCTTCATTCAACTGCAACCAAGCGGTGACAATGCTCTCGCCTGATGTAGTCGCTGACTCCACGTAATCGACACCCGGAATGGCATTAGCTACGCGCTCAATTGGCTCGGTCACAAACCCCTGGACTGATTCGGCAGTAGCCCCCGGGTAGGGCGTGATAATTTGTATCGATGAGCTTTTAATCACCGGGAATTGCAAGACGGGAATATCAATCGCCGCTCGGAGGCCCGCCAGTAAAAGAAACAAAGACACGACGACGGCGATGACAGGTCGTTGCACGAAAATGTCATTCCACCGCGGTCGATCTTGGTGAGCCGTCATGATCCGTTTGTACCGTTGACCAGCTGAGCCAAAACACCGTCATTGAGTTTGAACGCGCCAGTCGTCGCAAACAGGGATTGCTCATTAATATTTGCTATGAACAAGGCACGACTAGCCGTCTTATCGATCAAGGTGATTCGCTGACTTTGCGCGCGATACGGGCGCTGCGCTCCTGCTTCGGACTCGTTGAGCTGAAATATATACGGGCCCTCGGTGTCCCAGCGCACGCCCGATGGCGGCAGTTCGAAGGCGATCACTGTCGCACCATTGGCCACCTCAACTTGAACGAGCTCGCCATGTTTAAGTTCAAGCCCCTGAGCACTGGCTCGAACTGCAAAGGTCCGGGTATTTGCATTGATCGAGTCAGAAACGACAGTAATGGTCGCCATTCCAAGTGCTTCGCCGTCGAGATCAAACAGATTGATGGTGTCGCCTACGGCTATGGCTGCCAGGCCTTGAGGCACGTTGAAATCAATCCAACGCTCATTGCCAAGCCCTGTAAACGCCGCGACAACCTCGCCCGCATCAAGCATATCGCCGACCACTTGCGTGTAAATGCCCATTTGGCCCGCGAACGGAGCTCGAATGGTAAGACGCGTCAATTGTGCATCAATGGCTGAAATCTGCGCATCTAGCGCATTTAGTTGTGACTCTTGTATATCGATATCACTCTGGGAAATCAGCGCCTGTTCTTTCAATGCGCGGCTGCGCTTGAGCTGCATTGTGACGAGCCGCTGCTCAGCTCGCAGGGCGTCTTGCCTCGCCGTCAGATCGGCGGAAAATAGCTCGACTAACACATCGCCCTTTTGGGCAACGGAGCCTGCGGGGACTGGCAACGCTACGATGCGCCCACCTATTTCAGTGGTGATCTCGCTAAATTGGGGACGCCTTACGGTGCCACCTAGACGTCGGGCGGGCGTGTAGGAAACCACGCCAGGCTGTTGGGCATTTACAACTTCATAGGTCTCGGGGAACGAGGCGCCATAAGCAATCGCAGCTGTTATTTGCTGATATTTCACTGTAGCGAGTGCGCCTGTGACTAAAAAGCACGTCATCAGGGTAACAAGCCAGGGGATTAGTTTGCGCATGGCGCCAGATCTCTTTTGCTGCGTTAACTATTCAATTTGCGAAGGCGGAACGTAGCCCTCCGCATGGTCGTGCTCAGCACCGTCAAAAAATAGCTCCATCTGCGCTGATAAATACTGTCGCGCTTCGGGGTCCATCATGTTCAGATGTTTTTCATTAATCAGCATCGTCTGAAGTGCCTGCCAGTCACTCCATGCTCGCTTTGATACGGACTCAAAGATAGCTTGGCCTTTAGCGCCCGGTAGAGGTGGACGGTCCAGCCCCTCTAGGTCTTGTTGATAACGTCGACAATAAACAGTACGCATGTGACTCCCCGGTCGATTATGAGGTGTTGAGTGTATTGAGCATGTTTAGCACTGGCGCAGGAAGCCCCAGCGTCACAGCCCGCGACAGTGTAAACCAGCCGCGTTGCTCACTGTCAGATATTCTCAATCCGACGGGTTCAACGCGACAGATTAAGGCAGTGATATCCAGTTTGAAGTGGCTGAACACATGTGTGTAAACCGGGTTGACCACCATTGTTTCTGTCAAAGCGAAGTCATGCTTAGTCAGCCACTCGTCGAGGTGTTCGTCGTTGTCTATTTCCGGAAAAGACCAAAGACCGCCCCAAATGCCCGATGGGGGGCGTCTTTCAAGCAGGATCTGACCGTCTCCATTGAGGCACTGGAGAAATACAGTTGATCGTCTAGGGCTCGCTTTCTTGGGTTTTTTGCCGGGGAAGTCAGTGGGGCGACCCTCTATACGAGCCCGGCAGTCGGTGTGGACGGGGCAGGTCAAACACCGAGGATTTGACTTGGTGCAGAGCGTGGCGCCGAGATCCATGATGCCCTGTGTGTAGTCAGCGGTCCGAGCTGGTGGGGTGTGCAATTCGGAAACAGCCCATAAGGCCGACAGGACGTCTTGTTTGCCCGGCCACCCCTCAATAGCATGATAGCGAGCGAGCACTCGTTTCACATTGCCATCAAGAATGGGAGCCCATCCGCCATGTCCTAGTGTGACGATGGCGCCAGCTGTAGATCGTCCGATGCCCGGCAGTTGTTGCAGTGCTTCAACGTCCGACGGAAATATCCCAGCATGATCGCTGACGACTATTTGCGCGGCTCGGTGCATGTTGCGTGCCCGTGCGTAGTAACCAAGGCCAGTCCATAGACTTAACACGTCGTCTAGCGGCGCGGCTGCGAGCTCAAAAACCGTTGGGTACTCGGACATAAACCGGGCGAAGTAGGGGATGACCGTCGCAACCTGAGTCTGTTGCAGCATAATCTCGGATACCCAAACGCGATAGGGCGTCTTGGCCTCCTGCCACGGCAGCGTTTTGCGCCCATGCACGTCAAACCAAGCCAAAAGCCGCTCTGAAAATGTTGTTAGTTCAGTCATTAGATGAGCTAGTTCACGCTTTCATATACAATTCGCGCCTAGTGTAGCGTCTCGGCATAAAAGCCGACTCAAGTTTAGGAAAAACAGATGAACAATGCTCAACCGGCAGTGCGCAAGGCCACCGTGTCGAGAGACACACTGGAGACGCAAATCACGGTATCGGTATGCCTCGATGGCTCGGGGAAAACCGCGTTTGATACCGGTCTGCCCTTTTTGGAGCATATGCTGGACCAGATAGCCCGTCATGGCATGGTGGATCTGGATATCACCGCCAACGGCGATCTGCACATTGACGCGCACCATACGGTCGAGGATATTGGTATCACCCTGGGACAGGCCTTAGCAAAGGCTGTTGGAGATCGTCGCGGTATCCTTCGTTACGGACACGCGTATGTCCCTCTTGATGAGGCACTATCGCGCGTTGTCGTTGATTTCTCTGGTCGTCCAAGCCTCCACTACAACGTGCCTTTTACACGCTCAACTGTGGGCGACTTTGACGTCGATCTATTCTCAGAGTTCTTCCACGGACTCGTTAACCATGCCCAATTGACACTGCACATTGACAATTTAAAGGGCGAAAACAGCCACCATCAGGCTGAAACGGTCTTCAAGGCGTTTGGCCGCGCCCTGCGCATGGCCATGTCGGCCGACGACCGCGCGCCCTTAGCCATGCCTTCAACCAAAGGCGTCTTGTAGGTCGATGACGCGAACGGTTGCCGTAATTGACTACGGCATGGGTAATCTTCATTCCGTCGAGAGCGCCGTCCGACAGGCCGGGGCGACTGCCGTCACGGTTACGTCTGACAGAGACGCGATCCTGGCGGCTGATAGCATCATTTTCCCGGGTGTTGGCGCCATTCGCGATTGCATTGACGAGTTTCGCAGACTGGGTTGTGATGAAACCCTGAGGCTTGCCATTTCACGCGGTACACCTGTGCTGGCAATCTGTGTTGGCATGCAGTCCCTCATGACACACTCAGAGGAAAATGACGGCGTTGATTGCCTCGACTGGGTCGACGGCCTCGTGACGCGTTTTCCGATGCCACATTGCGACACTGACGGTAAAAAGTTAAAGGTGCCCCACATGGGTTGGAATCAGGTAGTCCAAACGCAATCTCATCCGTTGTGGGATGGCATTGCTGATGCTGCGTACTTCTATTTTGTTCACAGTTACTACCTGCCAGCGTCGGATTCCGGTGCCGTGGTAGGCACTTTTGATTATGGTGTCCAGGGATCTGCAGCTGTCGCTAAAAACAACGTGTTTGCAACGCAGTTCCATCCCGAGAAGAGCCATGACAACGGTATCAAGCTACTTTCTAATTTTTTGACATGGGACGGCACATGTTAGTCATTCCAGCGATAGACCTTAAAGACGGTCAATGCGTTCGATTGCGTCAAGGCGACATGGATGACAGCACGGTTTTTTCTGATGACCCAGTTGCCACGGCCGAGCGCTGGGCTAACGCGCAGGCGCGGCGGTTGCACCTTGTTGACTTAAATGGCGCATTTGCCGGTATTCCGAAAAATGCCGAAGCCGTGAGAGCGATCACTCAGGCGCTGCCTCATCTTCCGGTGCAAATTGGCGGGGGTATTCGGGACTGCGCAACAATTGAAAGCTACCTCAATGCGGGTGTGAGTTACGTGATTATTGGTACCGCTGCCGTGAAGAATCCCGATTTTGTTCGTTTGGCCTGCGATACGTTTCCCGGTCATATCATTGTGGGGATAGACGCTAAAGCGGGGTACGTAGCCACAGACGGGTGGGCCGAAACGAGTACGATACGGGCAACAGATTTAGCGAAGGATTTCCGCGATGCCGGTGTTGAGGCTATCGTTTACACCGATATTGAGCGCGATGGGATGATGCAAGGGGTCAATATCAGCGCCACAGTAAACCTCGCTGTTGAGGGAGGGCTGCCTGTCATTGCTTCTGGCGGAGTGACCAATATTGATGATATCCATGCGCTCTCTGAAGTGGCGCACAAGGGGATTATCGGTGCCATCACTGGCCGTGCCATTTACGAGGGAACGCTCGATGTTGCTAAAGCCCAGGTGCTAGCGGACCGGATGACTGCGTCACTATGAGTTTAGCCAAGCGCATCATCCCCTGTCTCGATGTCGATCAAGGCCGGGTGGTGAAAGGCGTCAACTTTGTTGGCATCCGTGACGCAGGGGACCCCGTAGAGATAGCGCGCCGCTACAACGATGCGGGTGCCGATGAGATAACGTTTCTTGATATCACTGCGAGTCATGAGCAACGCGATACGACCTACCGAACTGTCGAGCAAATCGCGTCGCAGGTATTCATTCCGTTGACCGTAGGCGGAGGTGTTCGCGCAGTCTCAGATATTCGTCGGTTGCTGAACGCCGGTGCGGACAAGGTCAGTATCAATACCGCGGCAATCTTTAATCCTGATCTCGTTCGTGAGTCCGCAGACCGATTTGGCTCGCAATGTATTGTCGTCGCGATGGACGTAAAGAGCCTTAATGACGGCACTGGCCGTTACGAGTTATTTACCCACGGTGGCCGCAAAGAGACCGGTATAGAGGCCATCGCCTGGGCAAAAAAAATGGCGGCCTTGGGTGCCGGTGAAATTTTACTCACCAGCATGGATCGCGATGGCACTAAAGACGGCTATGACCTCAGTATTACGCGCGCTATTTCCGATGCGGTGGACATACCGGTCATCGCCTCCGGTGGGGTAGGCACGCTCGATCACTTAGTAGATGGGTTTATTAAGGGTGGCGCCGACGCCGTATTAGCCGCGAGCATCTTTCACTTCGGCACGTACACTGTTGCCGAGGCTAAAGACTACCTAGCCCAGTCTGGCATTGCCGTAAGGCACTAGTCAGTACTTACTTTCTTTGGGGTTTCTGAAGTGCCAGCTTGCGAATTGGCTCCGCTGTCCACTGATTCTGACGCCAAACTCTGATAAACGTTAATGCCCTTTAGCAGCGTGAACGCCTCGTAAACCTGATTGTCGTCCTCGCGTAAGCTCGCGATCGCTTCTGTCTCGGTTTCTGCTTCGGAGCCTTTATTTTCAATGCTGCGGTTAAGGTCTGACTCGCGAAGGCGACCCTTTTGTTCGAGGCTCGTCAGTTGTGCCCGCTCAACCACGACATCGGGAATGATGCCCTCGGCCTGTATCGATCTCCCGCTCGGTGTGTAATAGAGCGAGGTAGTCAATTTTAGCGCCTTTGTTTCGGAGACCGGTAGAACGGTCTGAACCGATCCCTTGCCAAAGCTCTGAGTACCCATGATGACGGCGCGGCCACGATCTTGAAGCGCGCCGGCAACGATTTCGGATGCGCTAGCGGAACCCCCATTGACTAAAACGACAATGGGTACGTCTGCTATTAACTCCCCCGGTTCGGCATTGTAGGTGTTCATCGATTCCGGATGGCGGCCTTTCGTGTAAACGACAAGCCCTCCGTCAAGGAAATTACTCGCCATTTCGACACTGGCATTCATAACGCCCCCGGGATTGTTCCTGACGTCGATAATCAGACCTTTAATTGTATTTTTTTCGAGTGCAGCCTGAACGGCTTCAGTCACTTCACGACCCGAGTCTCGCTGAAAACGTGAGACACGAATTAGCCAATAGCCTTCATCGAGCTCCCTTGCTCGGACGCTTGGAACATCTATGACCCCGCGAGTAACAACGACATCAAACGGCTGACTTTCACCGGCGCGACCGATCTCCAAAACAACGTCGGTGCCTTCCGGACCACGCATGAAGGTTGAGGATTCGCTGGTGGACATGCCCTGTGTAGACGTTCCATCGATCTTGAGGATCACATCTCCAGCCTGCAGCCCGGCATCAATGGCCGGCGAGCCATCGATGGGCGTCACAATGGCGATGAACCCTCCACGATAACCAATCTCTATACCAAGACCGGTGAACTGGCCTTCTGTTGATTCTTGTAAATTGTCATAGTCATCGTCGGTGAGATAAGCAGAATGTGGATCGAGACTAGTAAGCATGCCTTTGACCGCCATTTCAAAGAGGTCCGCATCGCTTACATCCTCTACATAGCCTCGTCTGATTGCGTCAAAGGTATCAGCGAACAGCTGAAGCTCTTTAAATGACGTGCTGACGAGTGCTGGTGCTTCTGTCGTCACTGATGCATCGACGTCTGTCACAACGGTCGCCTCAGATAGCGTATCTGCAAAACTCAGTTGAGAGGCGGTCGCTATCAGCAGTGCTGTACAAAACCGGCGTGCTCTTGGGTGATCAAGGTGATGAGTTGCACTGAGGTCGTTTCGATTCATGAGCGTCAATTACCTAATCCAATTTGCGGGATCCACAGGGACACCGTTTGAGCGTATCTCAAAATACAACGCTGGGGACGGTGCACCGCCGCTCGAGCCAACACGAGCGATCACTTCCCCCGGGGCCACCCATTCACCGCTCTCTTTGAGTAAGCTCTCGTTGTGACCGTAGAGACTCATCCAGCCATCTCCATGGTCAATGATAGTAAGCAAACCCTGCCCTCGCAGCCAGTCTGCATAAATTACCCGCCCGTGGTGTACCGATCGGACCGCTGAGCCTCGCTCCGCCGGAATCAGCCAGCCTTGCCATTTGAGGTCACCACGTTCACGCTTTTGTCCGAACCGGGTTTGACTGGCGCCATCGATTGGTGCTCTTAGTTTGGCCTCAAGGGACGTAAAGTCGGCGAATTCCCCACCCAAAGCGAGGTTTGCTAGGCGCTCCAGCAGTTCGGTTAACAGTGTATTAAGCCTGACAGCGTCATTTCGTAGCGCCGCAACCTGAGCGCCGTCGCGACTTAGCGAAGTCGATATCGATTGAATGACCTTGCGTTGCGACCCGCGTTCAGCGAGCAAGCGTTCACGCAGGCGCGCCAATGAGGCATTTTCCCGTTGTTGCTCGGCCTGCTTATCGAGTAATTGAGCCTGATTAACCTCAAGATTGGTCACAGCTGTTTTAAATGAATCGATATTGTCTAACTGCTGCTCAAGCAGAATATTAAAATACGCGAGGTGCCTCTCCGTATCCTGCGGCGAACTGTCACCGAACAGAATTTTCAGGTCGCCACCTTGCTTTAGAACAGAAAAAACTCCCAGTGCACTCTCTATCGACGCCTGTCGATCCTCAATTTTTCGTTCCAGTGCGATGCCTTGGGCCTCGAGTGTATTGATCTGACGCTGGCGCTTATCAAGGTTTTCCTGAGTTTTTCTAAGTGCGTTATTTGTGCGGCCGATGTCTAGATCGGTCTTTCGAAGTTGTCTCTGAAGTGCGTCGCGTTCTGCTGACTGCGATGTAATTAACCCTTCCAGTGTCGCGATTTCGCGATTGATCGCCTCGATGGCTGCCCGCGCCTCGGCCTCGGTTTCTGGGTCTTGGTAGGCACCGAGACTGAGAGGTGCAAGCACAAGCAGGAGCCCTAAGTACAGTGTGGGACTGACGATCTGGAGCCAGATGGACTTCATGAACACTGTTTAAGCGGACAGGAGAGACTGACCCGTCATAGCCTTCGGTTTTGGTACGTCCATTAAATCTAAAATAGTGGGTGCAATATCAGCTAAAACCCCAGATCCTGCTCTGAACTTACGGCCTTGGTTGCCAATATAGAAGAGCGGCACTGGCTCAGTGGTGTGTTGCGTATGCGCTTGGTCGTTGTTGTGGTCGTGCATTTGTTCGCAGTTACCATGGTCCGCGGTTATGAGTGCCTGGCCGCCGGCTTTGAGTACGGCTTTTTCGACGCGTGCAATACAAGCGTCTAGTGTTTCAACGGCTTTGACCGCCGCATCAAAATTGCCCGTATGACCAACCATGTCGCCATTGGCAAAGTTCACTATAACGAGGTCATGCATCTGGTTATCAATACTTGAAATGATGGCGTCGGTTACTTCCTTTGCCGACATCTCAGGTTTGAGGTCATAGGTCGCAACATTGGGCGATGGAATGAGAATACGTTCTTCGCCAGGGAAGACCGCTTCGCGTCCGCCGCTAAAGAAAAACGTCACGTGGGCATACTTTTCCGTTTCCGCTATTCGTGCTTGGCGCAGACCGTGAGCTGCCACTACCTCGCCCAGCGTGTCTCCTATGGTGTCTGGTGCGAATGCTACATTGCCATTCATACCTTCGAAGTACTCTGTCGCCGCAACAAAGTTTACAGCGGGGACGCGTTTTCGGTCGAACTCGGCAAAGGCGGTGTCAGTCAATGCTTGTGTCAGTTGCCTCGCGCGATCTGCTCTGAAATTCATGAATAAAACGGTATCGCCGTCCTCGATTATCACGGGGTCACCGACTCTGCTGGGTGCTACAAACTCGTCGTTCTCGTCTCGGAGGTATGCGGCTGCTAACGCCTCCTCGGTAGAAGCATAAGTGTGCTGAGAGAGGCCTTGCGTCAGCAGGTCGTAGGCAACCTCAATCCGAGACCAGCGATTATCGCGGTCCATTGCAAAGTAGCGACCCTGAACCGTAGCTACTCTGCCGACGCCCATCTCCTCGAAGATTGCATCAGCCAGCGCCAGCGAGGTGGCAGCACTTCTGGGCGGCATGTCCCTGCCATCGAGAAATGCATGCAAATAGATACGTGTCGCCCCGCGTGCTTGTGCAAGTCGCATTGCGGCAAAAATATGCGCCTGATGGCTGTGGACACCACCGGGCGACAAAAGGCCAAATAGGTGGACGGCGGATTTGTTGGATACCGCTTTGTCGATGGCTGAGGTCAGTGCCGGGTTGTTAAAAAAGGATTCGTCTTCGATCGACTTATCAATGCGTGTAATGCTTTGATAAATGATTCGCCCCGACCCAAGGCTCATGTGGCCAACTTCAGAGTTACCCATCTGCCCGGCAGGCAGTCCGACATCCAGCCCCGAGCCCGATACCAGTGTTGCCTCGCCACTTTGCCAAAGTCGGTCAAACGTTGGCGTATTCGCATGATGTATGGCGTTGTTTTCGGGCTCGCTCCGATACCCAAACCCGTCCAGTATCACGAGTAATGTGGGCGAAAATGGGCGCGTAGTCACTGTCATGGGTAATCCTCAACTAAGAACCGATAATATTAGCCTTATGAGTGTGACAGATCACCCTGTTACATGGTGATTGTGCTACTAGAGAGCCCTCGCTGAAGCACGTATACTGCGCTCGCGTCGCGCGTCACGTGCGAAATGCTAATTTAAACCCAAGACCCTAACAGCAGACAGAGAGCAAACGAGTGTCATTTAGCCAGTTCCTTATTTTTATTTCCGAGCAATGGCTGTTGGTATTTGCGTTATTGCTGTCACTGAATCTTCTGGTCTTTACTGAGTCTCGAAAGGCCGGCGCGGCATTAAGCCCCCAGCAAGCTATTAATCTGACAAATAAAGAGGGTGGCATTTTTCTTGATGTCAGAGAGTCGAAGGAGTTTAAGCGGGCTCATATACTCGACGCGGTTAATATTCCCTCGGCTAACTTGCAGAATCGCATGGGTGAGTTGGAGTCACACAAAAGCCAGCCGATCATTGTTGTCTGTAAAATGGGCACAACCGCATCGGCGGCGGTAAAGCAGTTGCGTGCAACTGGATTTTCCAATGTGCATCGGATGGCGGGCGGCATGATGCGCTGGGACGAGCAGCAGTTACCGGTCACGAGCAAATGACATCAATCACCATATACACGACGCGATGGTGCCCATTTTGTGTGCGTGCTAAGAACCTGTTGAGTAGCAAAGGAGTTGCATTTGACGAGATTGCCGTAGATGGCAACCCAGCACTTCGTGCAGAAATGGCGGCCCTCGCCGGCGCCACAAGCGTCCCGCAGATCTGGATTGGCGATCAGCATGTGGGTGGATGCGACGAACTATATAGCCTAGAGCGACGCCAGCAATTAGATTCTTTGCTTCGTATTGAAGCGCCTTAATAACTAACACAGGAGAGACCGCCATGGCGGAAGAGCAAGCTGCTGGTGCAGCACAAGAAGAGCAGGTGCAACAGCAGTTCACCATGCAGCGCATTTATGCGAAGGATGTATCATTTGAGTCGCCAGCGTCTCCTGATATTTTTCGCCAAAACTGGCAACCCAACGTGAATGTTGATCTTAATACGCGCTCGTCGAAGGCTGACGAGACGGGCAATCATGAAGTTATCTTGACGATTACCGTAACGGCGAAGATGGAAGACAAGAGCGCCTTTTTGGTCGAAGTACAGCAGGCAGGCATCTTCTTCGCGGCAGGCATCGAAGAGGACTCGTTGAAGCAAATTCTTGCGACGGTCGCCCCCAATATTCTGTTCCCCTATGCGCGCGAGGCAATCGATGCACTAGTGGTTAAGGGTGGTTTCCCTCCGCTCATGCTTGCCCCTGTCAATTTTGACGCCTTATATCAGCAAGCAATGGCACAGCAGGCTGCACAGGGTGGTGGTGAGGTTGCTGAAGGCCCTACACACTAATAGCTAAGAATGTTGACTGAGCTTTCGGGTCAGGGTGTTTCTACCCCAGCCCAAAAGCTCGGCGGCCTCTGCTTTTTTTCCTGCCGTGTGCTCTAGGGCCGCATCCATCATGATTGATTCGATTTGTGGCATGGCTTGCTTGAGTACCTGCGTTTCGCCTGCCAATAGTTTTGCTCTCACCCAATCTGAGAGCTGTTTTTCCCAGGAAATTGACCTTTTTTGCTCTGCATCCTGATTCATTTGCAGCTCTGGCGGGAGGTCGTTCATGAGTATCAGGTTGCCAGCGGCCATGACGGTCAGCCAACGGCAGGTATTCTCCAATTGCCGAACATTACCTGGCCAATCGAGAGCGCTTAAAAAGTCGCGTACTTGTGGTGACACTTCTTTTGTTGCGACGCCGAGCTCTGACGCTGCTTTGCTGAGAAAGTGGTTGAGTAGCAGAGGTATATCGTCACTTCGGTCAGAGAGCCGAGGGACGTTTATGCCGATCACGTTTAAGCGATGGTAAAGGTCTTCTCGAAATGCGCCCTTCGCTACCAGCGCGCGCAGATCTTGGTGCGTGGCAGCAATGACTCGGACATCAGTTCTAATCGCGCTGGTACCCCCAACGCGATAGAACTCGGCTTCCGCGAGTACTCGCAGTAATCGAGTTTGTGTGTCGTGTGGCATATCACCAATTTCGTCTAAAAATAGTGTGCCGCCGCTCGCCTGTTCAAACCGACCTTCGCGTTTTCCCGCCGCGCCAGTAAAAGAGCCTTTTTCGTGACCGAATAGTTCGGACTCCATTAGATCTTTGGGTACGGCGGCCATATTGAGCGCAACAAAAGGTGCATGGGCCCGCGGGCTGTGCCGGTGCAGTGCGCGCGCGACTAGCTCTTTGCCTGAGCCCGACTGCCCAGTGATCAAGACGGTTATTGCGCTTTGCGATAAGCGCCCGATGGCACGAAATACCTCCTGCATAGCCGGCGCATTACCAATGATTTCTTTTGCGCCAGAGTCGAGTGTATTGCTATTCCCGGGCAGCTTGCTGGTGTGCGCAAGGGCGCGTGACGCCACGGCCAACATCTCGTCGATGTCGAAGGGCTTTGGAAGGTACTCGAACGCGCCTGACTCGTAAGAGGTGACCGCGCTATCTAAGTCAGAGTGAGCGGTCGTAATGATGACTGGCACATCAGGAATAATCGTTTTGAGCTCTCCGAGCAAGGCCAAGCCATCCATGCCTGGCATGCGAATATCGCTGATGATGGCTTTTGGTGTGTGCGTTTCTAGCGCAGCGAGCAAGTCGTCGGCGCACTCGAAGGTTTTACTGGGAATGTCTTCCCCAGACAGCGCTTTTTCAATCACCCAGCGTATTGAGCTATCGTCATCTACTACCCAAATTTCTGTTGAATTAGTCATAAAGTTCTTCCATTGGTACGAGCAAGGTGAAGCATGTATGCCCCGGCTCACTCACCGCCTGAATAACACCCCCATGTCGGGTAAGTGTTAGTTGTGCGATGGATAGGCCTAATCCGGACCCTTCTGGTCGCGACGTAACCATCGGCAAAAAAATGGACGACATGAGGTCGCTCGGAATGCCGGGACCGTTATCGATGATATCTATTGCGCAAACCAGCTTGTGGCGGTGACCGTTGAGCGTGAACTGGCGTCGACTTCGCGTCTTAATCGTGATCTGACAGTCGTCACCTGATGCCTCCCAAGCATTTCGCATGATGTTCAGCAGCGCCTGTGTCAGCTGGCCAGCATCAGCGGAAAATTCGGGCAGGCTTGGATCGTAATCCCGCGTAACTGACAGACCCTTGTGCGCTTCCGCCTCAATAAGTTGTCTTACCCTTTCGGTGACTTCATGGATATTAAGACGGCGCTTATCCAGCGACTCTCTCGGTCCTAACATGCGATCAACGAGTGCCTGGAGTCTGTCTACTTCTGAAATGATAATATTCGCGTACTCGTCTAACTCCCGATCGTCGAATTTCCGGGCCATAAGCTGCGCTGCACCGCGAATGCCACCGAGGGGGTTCTTCACCTCGTGCGCCATACCTTTAACCACATTATGCAGTCTGTGCTGGGCCTCTCTCAGGTCGGCCGTCTCGCTGATCGCACGCGCGCGATCGAGGGGCGATATCTCCAGTAGGATGCGCGAGTCCTGCTCGTCATTGAGGGGCGTAATGACAACATCTACGCTAATCTCTTTACCTGTTTTGAGTGATAACTTGAGATCACGGCTTACCGCCGGGAGCCGAGTTCTGATGGCACTTGATAGTGTTTCATGCCACAAAATGGCGCCTTCTCCGAGCGTCTGTGCCAACTCGTCTAATGGGTTTCCCATGGCTTTTTTTAATGAGGTTTCGAGTAAGACTTGAGCCGACTGGTTGAGTGTATCTACGACGCCATGCTCATCAATTAAAATGATAGCGGTGGTGAGAGAGTCGAGATCAAAACTTGGACTCAAGTTCATCATCGCATGCCTCGCAAAATCGATGGTCGAAGCACAAAGATAGTCGTCAGGCTCGACTCATCGATGGTCTCGTCTGAGTCTGTGAGTCGACGCACTTGCAGTCTGTGTTCGCCGCGCAAGACATAGGTGAGGGTCCACCGTGATGCTTTTTGCGGTTCGCCAATAGCCTCCCCATCTAAGTAGAGCTGCAAGAAGTGATCGGGCAGCAAGGGCGGTGTGACAGCGGCGACGACATCAAAAATACCCGCTCCCATGGCAATCGTTGCGTTATCCGCAGGCGACACAATCGTGAGGCTGGGCGCGGAGGTGTGAGAACTCGTCGTCACCTCGTCATTCTGTACGGGTAGGCCTGCTACGGGTACGCCTGCCACTGGTGCGCCGGTAACTAATGCATCACCCGTGTTTTCACGAACCGCGAAGCCTGGCATGGTATTCAGCACAGAAGGGGTGATAACGCGAGTTTGTTGTTGTTCGGTATCGCTTGCTGGGACATCGCTAAACGAGACAACTCCGTTTTGGTCGACTGATCTGTAAATTTTGGTTGTAACGGGCTGTTGCTCCGGCGGCGAAGTGGATATTTGTGCTGCGCTGTCAACCGATATGAGTGCAGTTAATAGGCTAAAGAGCGCAATTTTTGTGGTCTGTTTCAACATGACTTGCAGCCAATTTGCACCGTGGTGGTGCATAAACTGGGAGGCGTACGTTGCCACCCAAAATTGAAGCCAAAAAAAAGCCCGCTGTCTGTCGCGGGCTTTACACGTTGAATCATCAGACTGAGTAGTACATATCGAATTCAACTGGGTGTGTTGTCATATTCAGGCGCTCCACCTCCTCGTTCTTGAGTTCGATGTAGCCATCGATCATATCGTTGGTGAAGACACCACCCGCGGTCAAGAAGTCACGATCCGCATCGAGTGCGTCCAGCGCCATCTCTAAGGTCGACGCTACGGTTGGAATGCTGGCTGCCTCTTCGGCTGGTAGATCGTAAAGATCTTTATCAGCGGCGTCGCCGGGGTGAATCTTGTTTTGGATACCATCGATACCGGCCATCAACATCGCTGCAAAGCACAGGTAAGGGTTCGCTGTCGGATCACCAAATCGAACCTCGATACGCTTGCCTTTGGGCGATGGCTCATACGGGATTCGGATAGACGCCGAACGATTACGCGCAGAGTAAGCGAGCATGACGGGAGCTTCGAAGCCAGGTACGAGGCGCTTATAGCTGTTGGTCGAGGCATTCGCAAAGGCGTTAATCGCTCGGGCATGTTTAATAATGCCGCCGATGTAGTACAACGCCGTTTCAGATAGGCCTGCGTACTCGTCACCTGCAAACGTGTTGACACCGTCTTTTGAAACGCTTTGGTGCACGTGCATGCCCGAACCATTGTCACCAACGATCGGTTTGGGCATAAAGGTAGCTGTTTTCCCATAGGCATGCGCGACGTTGTGCACACAATACTTAAGGATTTGTACCTCATCTGCCTTCGCTACGAGCGTATTGAATCGAATGCCAATTTCGCACTGACCCGCGGTACCAACTTCGTGGTGGTGTACTTCTACGTCTAAGCCCATTTGCTCCATGGCTGAACACATCGCCGCACGGATATCATGCAGAGAGTCAACGGGTGGTACGGGGAAGTATCCGCCCTTGACGCCAGGGCGATGGCCTGTATTACCTTCTTCGAAGTGGTCATTTGACGCCCATGCCGCTTCTTCAGAGTTAATAGCGTAGCTGGCGCCCTGCATTTCCACTTTGAACTTTACATCATCAAAAACGAAGAACTCGGGCTCAGGACCGAAAAATGCCGTATCACCTAAGCCGGTTGATGCGAGATACGCTTCGGCTCGCTTGGCAACACTTCGTGGGTCGCGCTCATATCCTTGCATCGTAGACGGTTCGACGATATCGCAACGCAATATGACTGTCGCATCGTCAGTGAAGGGATCGATAATCGACGTGCTATCGTCTGGCATCAGGATCATGTCCGACTCGTTGATGCCCTTCCAGCCTGCGATTGAAGAGCCGTCAAACATTTTGCCATCTTCGAAGAAGTCTGCGTCAACGTAACTGGCAGGGATGCTGACGTGCTGCTCTTTACCACGTGTATCAGTAAAGCGCAGATCTACCCAGCGAATATCGTTGTCTTTTATTAAATTGAGCGTGCGCTCTGACATGGATGCCTCCTAAGGACTTTGAAACCCGATCTACTCGGTGTGTGTTTACGTACATTTTGACCAATGCACCGTTGCAGACTGATCACTGCAAAGTATATGCCAGCAGTGGCGCTGAGCATAACTTTTGCTAACTACTTGTTTTTTATAGAAAATTATTGGTTGAGCGGACGCATGTGCTGTTTTTTACGCACCAAATCAGAGCGCACCAAAATAATGCGCACTACATTGGTGCAATTTTCAGTATGCGCTCGCCTGTTTGATGCACAAAACGGCGGCAGAATTACCGAACCTACAGACCAAACGTCTGTGGTACAGTCCGCGCGCTTCACGCCCCGACCACCACAATAGAGTACTGAGAAGTGATTGAGAATCTCCGTAACATCGCGATTATTGCCCACGTTGACCACGGTAAAACCACCCTGGTTGATTGTCTCCTTCAGCAGTCCGGTACCCTGGATAGAAAAAGCCAAGGGGCTGAACGAATCATGGACTCCAACGATCAGGAGCGTGAGCGGGGAATTACCATCTTGGCCAAAAACACGGCCATCAAGTGGAATGATTACCGAATAAATATTGTCGATACACCCGGACACGCTGACTTTGGAGGCGAAGTAGAGCGTGTTCTATCAATGGTGGATAGTGTTCTTCTCATCGTCGATGCCGTCGATGGCCCAATGCCACAGACCCGCTTCGTTACGTCCAAGGCATTTGAGCGCGGGCTAAATCCAATTGTCGTAGTAAACAAAATTGACCGCCCAGGTGCGCGGCCCGATTGGGTCATAGATCAAGTATTTGATTTATTCGATTCCTTGGGTGCGACGGATGAGCAGCTCGACTTCCCTATCATGTACGCGTCGGCACTCAATGGGATAGCCGGCAATGATCCGGCAGATATGGCGCCAGATATGGAACCGCTCTTCCAGATGATCATTGACCACGTATCTGCGCCTGAAGTGAACTCCGATGGTCCGTTCCAAATGCAAATCTCGGCGCTCGATTACAATAGCTACGTCGGTGTTATTGGCGTTGGTCGGATCACCCGTGGTCGGTTAACGCCGAATACACAAGTGGCGATCGTTGATCGCGATGCCGCATCACGCAACGGTAAAATCCTTCAAGTTATGGGCTATCACGGTCTCGAACGCGTCGAGGTCGCTACGGCTGAAGCTGGCGATATTGTGTGTGTCACGGGCATTGATGCACTTAACATTTCAGACACGCTTTGCGACCCAGCCCGGTCGGAGCCACTCCCACCGCTCTCGGTCGACGAGCCGACTGTAAGTATGACCTTTCAGGTGAATGATTCGCCTTTTGCTGGTCTTGAAGGTAAATACGTTACCTCGCGCAATATTCGTGAGCGTCTCGATCGAGAGCTGATTCACAATGTGGCCTTGCGCGTCGAGCAGGGCGACAGCCCCGACAAGTTTGTTGTCTCTGGCCGAGGCGAGCTGCACCTGTCGGTCCTAATTGAAAGCATGCGTCGTGAAGGCTTTGAGTTGGGAGTTTCGCGTCCAGAAGTGATTCAGAAAGTGATTGATGGACAGCTGTCCGAGCCCTACGAGCAGCTGGTCATTGACTGCGAAACGATCCACCAGGGCGGTGTCATGGAAGAGTTAGGCCAGCGCCGCGCTGAGATGAAAAATATGGTTCAGGACGCGGGTGGCCGTGTGCGCCTGGAGTTTATTGTTCCAGCGCGCGGGCTGATTGGCTTCCGCTCGATGTTCATGACGCTCACATCGGGGAGTGGCATCATGACGCACATATTTGATCACTACGGACCTGTGAGCAAGGCCGAGCTCGCCCAGCGCAACAACGGCGTTCTGGTATCCATGGTTAAGGGCAAGACCCTTGCCTATGCGTTGTTCACGCTTCAGGATCGCGGCCGGCTATTTATTGAAGCCAACGTCGAGGTTTACGAAGGTCAGATCGTGGGGCTTCACAGTCGCAGTAACGACCTTGTGGTGAATCCAACGAAAGCCAAACAGTTGACTAATGTGCGTGCCTCGGGCACCGATGAGGCGTTGATTTTGACCCCGCCGGTCCTTCATACCCTAGAGCAGGCGCTAGAGTTTATCGATTCTGATGAGCTGGTTGAGGTGACGCCTGATAGCATCAGGCTCCGCAAAAAGCTGTTACTAGAGCATGAGCGAAAACGTGCATCGAGGGCGGCGGCCTAAGTCATGGGCTTGGCTTTAGCATCTCGAAATGTGGGATGTCATCCTCCATGTAAGGGCCATGAATAGTTTTAAAACCGAGTGACTGATAAAAGCCTTCCAAATACGCTTGGCCACTGATGCGAATGCCAGTGGTCCAGCGTGACTCACAAAACGCGATACCCACCTGCATTAGCTCAATGCCGCGCCTCTGCCCGCGAAGGCTCTCGGGTATGGCCACTCTGCCGATAGAACACTCCTCATAACTGACACCCGGCGGGACTGCTCGCATTGTCGCGACCAGCTCACCATTGATGTGACCGGTGAGATGCCAGCTTACCTTGTCCTTGCGGTCAGGGTCTTTGTAGGGACAGTTTTGCTCGACGATAAACACGTCTGCACGCAGCATGAGAATGTCGTGCCACCCGGATGCGGACATTGTTTCGAAGTGGCCCCAACGCCAATTAATTTGTTCCATGATCAGGTCGCTGCTGTGAGATAATATGGCAGCACGAAGGCTACCATGAGGGGGCCTCGATTCGCTCACAATACGGACGAATTGTCCATCGAGGTAGGTTCGTTTTATGTCAGACCTTTTCAATACTCCGCAGGGCACCGAAACGCTCTCCCTAAAAGACTATGCTGAGAAGGCGTATCTCGATTATTCGATGTATGTGATTCTCGATCGCGCGCTGCCGCATGTGGGCGATGGTTTAAAGCCAGTGCAACGGCGAATTGTCTATGCCATGAGTGAGCTTGGACTGAAGTCATCTGCCAAGTACAAAAAGTCGGCGCGAACGGTCGGTGACGTTATCGGTAAGTTTCACCCTCACGGTGACAGTGCAGCATACGAAGCCATGGTGCTGATGGCACAGGACTTTTCTTATCGGTATCCATTGGTCGATGGGCAGGGCAATTGGGGTTCCGCTGACGATCCCAAATCATTCGCTGCAATGCGCTACACCGAATCAAAACTGACGAAGTACGCTGACGTCCTATTGAGCGAGTTAGGGCAGGGTACCGCAGACTGGCAGCCCAACTTTGACGGCAGTATGGATGAGCCTGTTGTCCTTCCGGCGCGGGTCCCAAATTTATTGTTGAATGGTACGACTGGGATTGCCGTAGGCATGGCGACGGATATACCGCCCCATAACCTTAGGGAAGTCGTCAATGCGACTATTCATTTGTTAGACCACCCCGATGCCACGGTGGATGCACTCTGTGGTCATATTCAAGCCCCTGACTTTCCGACCGATGCTGAAATTACGACACCGCCTGAGGAAATTCGGGCGATGTATCGCTCTGGACGCGGCAGCATTAAGATGCGGGCAGCTTGGCAGCGTGAAGACGGCGCTGTTGTGCTTACTGCGCTTCCCTACCAAGTGTCGGGATCGAAGGTACTCGAGCAAATTGCGGCGCAGATGCAGGCTAAAAAATTGCCGATGGTCTCGGATCTGCGCGATGAATCAGATCATCAGCATCCCACACGCCTCGTTATTGTCCCACGGTCAAATCGAGTCGATCTCGATGCCATGATGAGCCATCTATTCGCCACAACCGATCTTGAGCGTAGCTACCGAGTAAACCTCAATGTGATTGGCATGAACGGGCGCCCAGGCGTGAGATCCCTCGACATGCTGCTCCGAGACTGGGTGCAATACCGACGTCAGACAGTGCGTCGAAGGCTCGAGTACCGCTTAGACAAGGTGCTTAAGCGCCTGCACGTTCTCGAGGGCTATTTGGTCGCATACCTAAATATCGATGAAGTGATTCGAATCATTCGGGAGGAAGATGAGCCGAAAAAAGCCCTGATGAACGCCTTTCATCTGACAGATATTCAGGCGGATGCGATTTTGGACTTGAAGCTGCGCAACTTGGCCAAGCTCGAGGAGATGAAGATTCGCGGAGAGCAGTCGGAGCTGGCTGATGAGCGTGACTCGCTCGAAGAGACCCTGGGTAGTGCGACGTTAATGACAAAGCTAATTCGTGGTGAGTTGGTGGCCATAGCGAATGAATACGGTGACGACAGACGTTCTCACCTCGTTCAGGTGAGTGAGGCGAAAGCATTCTCGGAGTTGGAGTTAACCACGGCTGACCCGATGACCATCGTTTTATCCGAAAAGGGTTGGATCCGTGCGGCGAAAGGACACGATATCGATCCAGAGTCGCTCAGCTACAAGTCCGGCGATGCTTACAAGTTCGCAACGCTCGGACGAAGCAACCAAACGACCGTAGTCTTTGACTCGACGGGTCGTGCGTATTCACTACCCACCCACCAGTTGCCGTCTGCCCGAGGCCAAGGCGAGCCACTGACAGGGCGCATTGCACCGCCATCTGGCGCCACTTTTGAGGGGTTGATGACGGGTACCGAACATCAGAAGTTCCTGCTCGCCAGCGATGCAGGCTACGGTTTCGTAGCAAAGTTTGACGCCTTGGTGGCAAAGAATAAGGCAGGCAAGGCGGTGTTGAGTCTGCCTAAGGGTTCGCAGGTAATGCCTCCGGTGATCGTTCCAGAACGACAAAATCTGCTGGTGGCGGCGGTCACGTCCGAGGGTCGGCTATTGGTGTTTCCATTAGAAGACTTACCGGAGCTAGCAAAAGGTAAGGGCAACAAGATTAT
>ERZ802826.133-NODE-133-length-23884-cov-27.3933_pt1 | contig 23884 bp, 26 predicted proteins | sample MGYA00345651_ERZ802826 | MGnify/ENA primary metagenome ERZ802826 (study PRJEB30503, sample SAMEA104212371) | marine metagenome | biome: Westerlies Biome; feature: [SRF] surface water layer (ENVO:00010504) within the epipelagic zone...; material: water...
GATCCGCCACCTCGAAACGAATCCACCACCGGTGCGGATCGTGGCTCCAGGCCGGGTGTATCGGCGGGATGCGGTTGATGCCACCCATTCGCCCGTGTTTCATCAAGTGGAGGTGTTGGCGATCGATGAGGGCTTGGATTTCAGCCACCTCCGCGGCACGGTGATGCAGTTCCTCAAGGCGTTCTTTGGCGACCTGCCAGTACGCTTTCGCGCCAGTTACTTCCCGTTTACGGAACCCTCTGCTGAGGTGGATGTCCAATGGCGAGGGCGCTGGCTTGAGGTGATGGGTTGCGGAATGGTGGATCCGGCAGTGCTGGAGGGGTTAGGCCTTGATCCCGATCGTTGGAGTGGTTTTGCTGCTGGTTTAGGAGTGGAACGGTTTTGCATGGTGCGTCATGGCATCGACGACATCCGCCGGTTGTACACCAGTGATCTGCGCTTCTTGGATCAATTCTGATTCGAATCGATCACGGTTGAGCGAAGCCTCTTGCCTTGATTCCTAATCCATGGGTAAGGATCAAGATGCACACTCACAGCCCTTGAGGCGATCCTGGGAAGCAGACATCTTTTTTTATTTGCTGCCACTTCATCAGCACCAGAAACATTTAGAAAGACTTTCTCAGTGTTGTGTCATGTTTGCCGCGTTCAAGCAGGGCATAGTCAACAAGCGAAAGCAAGTGACTTGGTGGGAGGGGTAAGCAGCCTCCCATTTTTATGCTCGTCGCGAACGAAGCACATGTTTCTCCGAACAGCCGCTTGCTTTACAGCCAAGTGAGTGGAAAAGCGAATCATCCCCCTTGCTTCTTCCGGCCATCGTTGAAGGGCAAAAGCTAAGCACAGTATGGAATGTAACGAGCTCCTGTGTTTTATGGTTCATCATTTATTGGATCGCGTATTTCGTTAGATCACTGAATGGGATGATATAAAATCCTTGCGAATAATCGGGCTTTAAAATTTTTTATTGATCGCAAATGCATCTTTAAGTATATACTACTTACAAAGTGATTTGGCAATGATATGATCTTGTTGTGAGTCTAGATTTAAGCCTTATCTTTCTTCTTATGCCTTGCGTGTGTGTGCTTGGATGATAGATGCAGAAGGTTGGATGCTTTCGATGCATCCTCGGCTTTAGTTAGCTTTGTTACTAAATTCCAGATGTCTTGGGGTGAGAGCTCACCTTCTTCGTTCCACTTAAGGCTCGATAGGTTGTTGGTTGGCATGTTGAGTTCAACGAGTGACGAGACCCTAAGGGGAGTAACGACGCTGGCGTTAGTATTTGCACACCTATTAACGGGAGAAATTATTAAAGAGGTTTGATTTGATACAGATGTTCCGCTAATGCCTCGTTTCTGAGTTTTAGGGTGAAGAATGTATCGGCCAATACTATTAGGCAGTAAATCTTGGGATTAGTGAGATTTAGTCATGCGTATTGAATACAGCAAAACTCCACTCTTGGTTGGGGTGAATATTAATGACTGCCATCTAATATTAGGCATGATTGAATTCATTTTAGCGGGAATTGGAATCATGGGGTCGTTTATAGGCTCAAGAGCACACCAGACTGTATTCACTTTCTCCCTCACTCCAGTCATGTCTAGGTTGAAATTGGATGTGCTGCTCTATGCAGTAGCCATCATTCATTGCCTTACTGGCCGAGTCAGTGCACCGCATCCTCTGTCAATCTTCAATCAGCTAACAGCAGCTTGATCGTGCGCCAGAACATCCCCCTGAGCTGTCGCGCTTTGCCCGCCTTTGTTTCTTAATCAACCTTGCTCCATATCTCAAGGGAAAACCTTTAAGAGATTGATGCTTTACTCATTGTCCATAGCGATAGGGCGATGGCGTCTATCAATCTGTTGATCTTGAGCTTCGTCCTGTCTGTTGTTGCCCTCCCAGCGAGTCAAGCCAAAGAGCCAGAGCCACTCAAATTTGGGAAGTGCGACCCTATCGGCGCAGTAAAAACTCTTGATGCAGGATTAAAGAAAGGGAAAAGCCTGAATGATTCGATGCTAATGGTCATCAAAAACAAGCAATTTGATGGATCAAACGCCTGCATTACTTTCATTCGGGAAACGTCCATGGAACAGCGTGAAGCAGCTCCCTATGCATTCAAAAAACTTTGGATGGAGTAATCACCATTCTTGTCTGCACTCTCTTATTAACAAGCTGGACCTTGGCTCCGCGATGCGGTGCTCGGATCTAAACCTCTACCGCATCAGCCTTCAGGGACTCCATCAAGAGATCAAATCGAACCGTGTCTGCCAAGCAACACATCGTCATTAGGAAGTGTGACATGAGGTAGCCAGTGAAATGAGCCTCCCGACTGACATCAATTCGATCTCTATAGGCGTGAACCGTTTCATTTAGCTCGAGGCTTGCCTGTAGACAAATGTTTTCAATTTTTAAGGATGTCATAGCTGTTCCCGATATCACTACTCTGAACACACATCACAAGCTCGGCATCAGTGGGTATACCTACCGGCTTGATCACTCCTGTCGCTTTTCAGGGGGTTTCGTTTATGTGCATCTTGTTGAGTGCCGCTCAATGACAACACTGACGGCTCACCTCCTTGAGCCTTCGTCTCTTGATCACGGCGAGAGCTCTTGCTCGCCTCTGGCTTTGGTGGATCTGATGGCTATCAAACGGTCATGTTGGCTAACGACCAGTGAAGAACTCCTCCCCCTTTGCAGGAGGGAGGGGTTCGGTTTTGTATTGGTAAGGCACAAATTGACAGCTTGAGTCAGGATTGTGTAGCATATTGAACATTAGTTGTGCTACTTCTCGTTCTGTTCTGTATTGATAGGGCACAGAAGTAAGCTCGCTTTGTAGCAGCATGAACGTGATATGGCTTGACGCTGAGGGTATAAAAGAGATGTAGCTTATCTACGAACAACGTTCACCTCGCATCCCCATCTGTGAGGCGCAGTCACTCAGGTCACGGAACGGGGGCCTGTATTTCTGAGGAACTTCTCATGACTCTGACTTACCGTGGCAAGCAGTATGCACAAACCAAGAGTGCATCTGCATCGGCTTCAAATAAAATCCGTCTGACTTACAGAGGTGTTGTTTACGCCAAGTAATTGAACCAGTTCACATCAAAAGCCCTCGCCTGACTGGCGGGGGCTTTTTTTGTCCCTGCTGGATAAGTAGATCTATATTAAAATCTATCCCTAGGTTGTGTGTAGATTTTTGTGTGTTGATGGTGCCTTCTAGTCGCCATTGAGTGGGGTAAAAGGAACCAATATTTAATTGTATAGGAGGTGTTTTGGTGGTGTTTCTGATTAAGGAAGCTCCTGGATGATGAGCATTTGATTGCTACCTACTACCTGCTACTTGCGAAGCCAAGGGTGTTTCAGTCCAAAGAGATCCAGTGAATCCATCACAACTTTGTTGATGGCGCGACCGAGCACCACCTGTGGCTCATCTGCGCGAATCGGGATCACAGGGTGTTGAAGGCTTTGAGACTGCGTTGCTCCCGAGATGATTTTGCGTCTGAGCAATGAGTTTCCTGCTTCTAAACCGCACACATAGGCTCGCTCCTGGCATAGCCCTTTGGCGCCGTGTTCTTGCGTGCCCATCCGCACCCAGTCGCCAGCGCAGACGATCGAGGCTATGGAGGTTTCCAAAGGTGGCCGTTGCTTGAAACTTCCCGGGGAAAAGAGCGACACCCCATTGGGATAGCGCTGCACCTCAAACTCGAGCACCGTTGCCTCCTTGAAGCGAGAATCGCTGATCGGTAGCAACTGTTGGGTGAGCAATTCGATGATCGCTTGATCCTCCATGAGTGCGATTTTGGAAGCGTTGTAAAAGTCGCTGGCAATCACTGAACCCTGAGGCTCATTGCCACCCCAGAGGGCCGGCTCGGCCTTGCTTTGTAGTTGGTCGAGCATGAAGAAGGTGCCGCCTGCTCCTTGTAAGGATTCGAAGCGAGAGAACACATTGGCCGGGTAGGGAATCGGGACATAGCGATCGAGCCATAGCCGCACTGACACCACATCAATCGCGCCAAGGGATCCGGCCGCAACCAGCTCTGGTGCAGCGTCTCGGCACTCTGGAGATTGGGACATGATCGAGCGGATGCCCTTGGAGCCCACGGCTAAAACCACCGCATTCACATCGCCAATGCGATCGGTTTTTCCCGTTGCAACGGATTGAATGCCAACAGCGTTGATCTGGTTTGTTCCTGGTGCGAAGTGCAAGCTGGTGGCCAGGGTCCCGCCCAACACGCGCAGATCATGCTCTGCGATCAGCCGTTGACTAAGGGGTTCAAAGAGTTTCTTGGCGATGCTTTCTGAGTTAATCCAGCGCACATCAAACGAATCTTGATGGGCGAGGGCGTAGTAATACAGCAACTCCATCGTTACGGCGGCTGATAACTCTTCCGGTGGCTTGAAAAGGCCCACAAGTAAAATGGGTCTCAGGAAATCATCAATCAAACGTTTGCTAATTCCTAGCTTGATGAACAGTTCTTGGGCGCTCAGTTTGTCGTATTCGTTGAAAATATCTTCGCTTCGATTCAGGTCTAAAATGGTATAAAGAAGTCCGCTAATGCTGAGGCGATCTTGTAAGGGAAGCCGTTTGAAGTTTGAGAATGTGGCCAGCATCTGTCCGAAGGGGCTGGGCCAGGCTGGTGCGTCGCCAAACACCGGAGCTGTGGCTTCCAGGCCATTGGGAGACCAGAAGGCGCTGGTGGTGAACGCGGTGAAAATATCACCGAGCTTGAGTTCTTCCGTCAGCGCATTGATGTTGGGGTAATCCTTCCAAAACCCCCGCGTGCCGGCCTCGAATGGTTTGCCGCTTTGGGTGGTGAGCGGTGTGCTGCCGGTTGGATCGGTGATCCCGTCGATCAGGGTCACGCGAACGCCCGCTTCGCAGAGAGATTTTGCGGCGCCCCAACCAGCCCACCCCGCTCCGATCACGACCACATGGGACGGGGTGATGTTTGGCATCGCTCGGGCTCGCCTCTGGGTGTTGTCTGAACGCTACGCAGGGCTGATGGTGGGGCGGCGCTGGCTTCAAAAAACAACCTGACGCGGCTGTCAGCGGATTTGTCTCATAAAATGGGCGCGTTCTTTTGAGACGCGATCGGTGCCCAGGGTCGGACTGATCGTGAATGACGGAAAGTCACTCGCCGTTGACACTGCTCAAACGATTCAGGAGCGGCTCGAGCTCGCCGGCCATGAGGTGGTTCGAGTGAGCAGTTCTGGAGGCATGGTGGGTTTTGCAAACCCAGACCAGCACTTGCGGATGCTTGGGTACAACGCCTGCGTGCCAGAGGGTTTCGATGGCTCCATGGCTCTGGCCATAGTGTTGGGAGGGGATGGAACGGTGCTGTCAGCAGCCCGTCAAACAGCACCGATTGGGGTGCCGATTTTGACGATCAACACCGGCCATCTCGGCTTTCTTGCAGAGGCCTATCTCGGTGATCTCGATAAGGCCCTCGAGCAGATCCTCACCGATCGCTGGACGATCGAGGAGCGCGCCAACATGGTTGTGACTGTGATGCGCGGAGACCAACGGCGTTGGGAAGCCTTGTCTCTTAATGAGATGGCGTTGCACCGTGAGCCTCTCACCAGCATGTGCCACTTCGAAATTGCGATTGGCCGGCATGCACCTGTTGATATCTCCGCTGATGGAGTGATCCTGTCGACACCGACAGGGTCGACGGCCTATGCCCTCAGCGCAGGAGGACCTGTGATCACCCCCGAATGTCCGGTGTTGCAGCTCACGCCGATTGCGGCCCATTCCTTGGCTTCGCGTGCACTTGTCTTCAGTGATCAGGAACCCGTCACCGTCTTTCCAGCCACTCCCGAGCGCCTGATGATGGTGGTGGATGGAAGCGCAGGTTGTTATGTGTGGCCTGAGGACCGGGTTTTGATTCGGCGTAGTGACCACCCCGTGCGCTTTGTGCGCCTTTCGGATCATGAGTTTTTCCAGGTGTTGCGCAACAAGCTGGGCTGGGGCTTGCCCCATGTGGCGAAGCCGGATCGTCCATGAACGAGCAGGGCGTGGTGGTGTTGGTTGGTGCTGAGGCCCTGCAGCTCAAAGGTCGTCTCGAGGCCTTGGGCTACTCAGCCTTGGAGTGGGGGCCAGCTGCCTCAGCTGGGTTTGCTCCGTGATTGAGGTGGGTGATTTGCAGCATGAAACTGCCACTGGCTTGGTGTGTCGTGGCCGTGGCTATTGCCTCAACAATGGCGTTCCTTTCCTGAAGAGCTTCTGATGGACGTCTCTCCCCCCCAGCAGTTGCCCCTTGAGGCGCAATGGTGCGTTCGCGACCACACCTGTGTGCTTTTGGAAGTGGCAGATCAGCCCCAAGAACAACGGCTTGGACTCATGCAACGCCCAGCCTTGCCCCCTCTGAGGGGAATGTGGTTTCCGTTTAAGCCGGCACGGCCGTTGCGTTTCTGGATGCTGAACACGATTGCACCACTCGACATGGTGTTCGTGCACCAGGGCGAAGTGATTGCGATCGAGGCTGAGGTGCCGATCTGTCCCGCCTTGCCTTGCCAGAGCTTTGGGCCGATGGCTGATGCGGACGGCGTGATTGAGCTAGGGACTGGGGAGGCCAAGCGCCTGGGGCTTGGCGTTGGAGACGCGGTAGCGATTGAACCGATCACCCTGAAGAGCCCAACGCAAAAAGTCGATGAGATACGTCCTAGCGTCACTGGCGATACGATGAGGTAACGCTGGCGTGCCTAGCTGAAGAATCCTTTGGATTGAAGCCACAGCCCAACGGCAAGCAACGGGCCAACACCTGCAATGAAAAGGGTGATCTTGAGGCGCAGGGGTGACACCTGGGGTTTGCGTTCTCGGATGGCCATCCTGCGAGCTTCAAGGTGCTTGATTCTGCCCTTTTCTGTTGAATCGCGTCAGGCCCCGTCCTGTCGGGGAGCGCTTCCCTTGAGGATCAACACCGGATTCATCGGAGCAAGCCGCGTGCCATCGGCAAGCGGTTGTCCGCGCCAGGCCTGCTGCTGACTCACCTTCACTGAGTAATCGGCGGCCTCAAGCACCGGCTTCAGCTCCGCTAAGGCCTCCAAGGTGGCGAGGGGAATCACCACTTCACCCTTGGGGGCCATGCGTTGGATCACTTGCTCCAGCAGGGCCCTGCGTTTGCGGCCACCGCCACCAATCAGCACCCGGTCAGGGGCGGCTAATGCTGCAGGGAGGTTGGGGAGTTCTTCCATGGCATCCCCCTCCAGTACAGCTGCTGGTTGAACACCCAGGCGTGCGGCATTGGCGGCGATCAGGGACGATCCACCGCTGCGCTGTTCAATGCAAAGCAACTGCAACTGCGGCCGCAGCCGCAGCGCTTCGAGGCCAACGCTGCCGGTGCCCGCACCCAGATCCCAGAGCACGCCGCGTGCTGGAAGGTTGAGCTCAGCGAGCAATTGGATCCGCACCTCCCGTTTGGTCATCAAGCCGGGGCGGTCGCTGTGTTGGAGAAACACACCATCCTCCAGGCCAAACAGTGGAAGTTGATCGGCGGGTGGAGCCGCTTGAGCTTCCGCAAGCAACACCACCAAATGCAGGGGGTGCAAATCGCTAGGCGTGGCTTGGCAGGGGGCCAGCCGTTGCACGCGCTCACTGCTGTGACCAAGCGATTCGCAGAGCCAGAGGGCATAGGCCGATTCCAGGCCGCTGCTGCGCAAGCTTTGGCGCACCTCGTCTACACCACCTCGACTGGGATCGGTGAGCACGGCCAAGGCGCTGGGGCGTTGTTGCAAGCGCTGAGCGAGGGGTGCTGGGTCACGGCCATGCAGGCTGAGCCATTGCGCGTCCTGCCAGGGCCTGCCCAGTCGGGAAAATGCCAGTTGCAAGGAAGAGGGGCCTGGATGAAAGCGCAGACGTTCGCGTCCCAGGCGCTCGATCAAGATCCGGCCGATCCCGAACCACAACGGATCACCGCTGGCCAGCACCACCGCCCGCTGATCACTCCCAAGGGCCAGCAACTCTTCGCTCAGAGCGATTGGATGATCACTGGCGATGCAACGCTGGTTTGGTTCAGAGGTGCGCCATTGCTGCAGGGCAGGCAGCATCCGTTTTGGGGCTGCCAGCAGGTGGGCCTGATCCACCAGGAGCTGAGCTCCGGGTGGGAGCGAGCCGGGAGCACCGGCGTCGGTGCCGATCACATCGATCATCACGCCATTGTGCTGCGTGCTTATTACGAGTTCGCTGATCACAATCGTGCGTTATCTGGCCACAAGAGCTGTCAGCACCTTGCTTCGTTTGGAAACAAGCATTGAAAGGGTGGGTGCGCGGAGGCGTCAGACCTCCATCCCTTCAAGATGGCCACAACGTTTGCGGTGTGGTTGAAATGTGCACCAATGGGATCAAAGAGCGCCGGCAACGTCTGCACGACCTGCTGCTGGCCCTCGTGGCCCAACAGGGCGATCTGGAGTTGATGGATGGGGACAACCCCTCCGGTTTGGTGGGTGGGGGCAGTCGCGATGCGCCAGCCGATGCCGCGCGCTGGCTGGAGCGCAATCGACGCGTTTTGCAGCGTTATCAGGCGCTGGTGCGTACAGCGGTGACGCTCGATGCCCTGCTTGATGCGGAAGACGGCATCGCTCAGGAACCTTCTTGATGGAGCAGTTGTTGCTCGCGGCCAATGATCAACAGCAGCAAGCTGATCGCAAACAGCAGCCCCGTGATCACTGCCACGACCAACATCGTTCCCGCCAGCCCCTGGGTGTAGGCCTCCCGCAGCAGTTGCAGCAGTTGCTGAGACGCTGATCCCTCAAGCGAGATCGGGCTATTGCGTAGAAACAAACGAATCTGCTCATCGAGTTGGGGCAGATGCTCCAAGCCCAGACCCGCGGCTTGCATGCGGCTGTGCAGATCATGGAAGCCAAAACCGCTGATCATCGTTCCACTGGCGGCGAGCCCAAAGGCAAAGCCCAGCTGGCCGCTGGTGGTGCGAAAGGCCAGCACCGATCCAAAGCAATCCTCCGGTGCTTCCTGCACAAACAAGGCAGATTGCGGCACGGCTACAAAGGCCAGGCCGAGGCCGGCCAGCATTAAGGCCGGCAGTAGCTGCCAATAGGGCGTTTGCACTTGCACGATCGCGAACAGAGCTAGGCCGAGCACCAGCGCCAAGCTGCCGCCCGCCATCAACACCAAGGTGCGCCGGCCTGGACCCATCCAGCGCCCGGCGTAGATCCCTGCCACGCCAAAACAGATCAGGAAGGGCAGCTGAGCGAAGGCCACCGCACTGGTGCTGTAACCCTGCACCAGCTGCCAGAAGTTGCTGGTTTGCAGCTGCACCACCGCTTGCGCCACATTCCAGCCGATCCCGTTGATCACCGCTGCGGCAAAGAAACCGCGCAGGTAAAGCCGAGGCGGAAAGATCGGTTTGCGGCTGCGGCGCTCAATGCTGATGTGCAGCACAAACAACAACAGTCCGCTGCAGGTGGGCAGCCAGAAGCTGGGGCTGCGCAGCCCTAAGGCGGCGTGGTTGATGCCAAACAGAAACAGCACCATCGCGATCGCGATGCTCGCTAGGCCGGGAAGGTCGGGCTTGAGGGCGCGATTGCCTGGAATGGCAGGTACCAGCGCGGGCAACAGCAGCAGGCTGGCGCTGCAAATGAGTGGCACCAGCAAAAAGGACAGGCGCCAATCGATCGTGGCCATCCAGCCACCGAGCAGCGAGCCGCTGATGAAGCCCACCACGATCAGCAGGTTCCAAAGGCCGAGGGCGGCGCTTACGCCAGCAGCGGGAGTCACGAAGCGCACGCTGGCAAAGGTGCTGGTGAGCACCGACCCCAGGGCGATGCCGGTGAGGGCACGGCCGAGCAGAAACAGGCCCGCCTCGCTGGACAGCATTGAGAGCAGATTCCCCAACAGAGCCAGTAGCAGGGAGGCCGCCAGCACCCGCCGCCGCCCAAAACGGTCGCCGAAAAAGCCCATCACCAACACCGCTGCGGCTTGAGCCAAGGTGGACACGCTGGCGCCGAGGGCCAACACAGCGCCATGCATCTGCAAGGCATCGCTGGCTTTCACCAAGGCGATATTGGCAACACTGGGGTCGATCAGCTGCAAGCTGGCGAGGATGCCCAGATAGGGCACGGTTAGCGGTGAAATGGAGTGGGCTTTGATGCCGGTGACCTTCCAGAGGATGCAGGGGCGGATGAATCAGGCGCGTACTGGCTTTGCGGCGCTCGCCACCCATCCCCTCTTTTGCTGTTAGCAAGGCCCTGGCTCTTCTGGCCAGCTCTGGCAACCTGGAGCCACTCTCGGCCTCTGCATGGCACCGCTCGGACTGTCCGCATTGCGTTCACGGCTGAGCCGCGGCTCATCAGGGAAGGGTTGGCAACCACCAGAAGCCAGCTGGAGCCGCTCGTTTGGCTTGGGTTGGCAGACCCCGTTCACGGTGCGCTATGCCAGCAACCTTGACGATGGCCCCTGGCATGGGATGCCCCTTGGTGGCTTTGGGGCAGGCTGCATTGGCCGCAGCTCCCGTGGTGATTTCAACCTTTGGCATCTCGATGGCGGCGAGCATTGGTACGGCAGCATTCCCGATTGCCAATTCGCGCTTTGGGAAAAGCAAGGCGATCAGGTGCGTGTCCATGCCTTGGCTACAGAACCAACGCGCGATGACTCCAAGCCGGAGTCAGGCAAGCCGCTCAGCAGTTGGCAGTGGTATCCCGCCAGCACGGAGGAGACCAGCACTGGCACCTATGCCGCTCGCTACCCCCTGAGCTGGAACCACTACGACGGGGTGTTTTGCGCTGACGTGAGTTGCGAGGCGTTTAGCCCGATCCTTCCTGGTGATTACCAACGCAGCAGTTATCCGGTGGCGGTGTTCCGCTGGACGCTCAGCAATCCCACCAACAAGCCCTTAGAGCTGTCGCTGCTGCTGAGTTGGCGCAACACGGTGGGCTGGTTTACCAACACCGATGCCTCGGCAGAGGTGCACTTCCGTGATGACGGCAGCCCCGAGCACAACTACGCCCCAGCGATTGGAGATAGCGAGGGCCAGAGCAACCGCTGGATCGATGGCGATGGCCTGCGCGGGGTGCTGCTTGATGGCAAGCGCTCAACGCCGTTGGCAGAAGGGGAAGGGCAGTGGTGTTTGGCTCTGCCAGACACGCTGGAAGGGGTGGAGCTGATGCGCTGCAGCCGCTGGGATCCCAGCGGTGATGGTGCCGAGCTCTGGCAGCCCTTTGCCGCGGGTGGGGTGATCCCCGATAGCAACAACGATCGCGCCAGCCGCAAGGGCGAACACGCCAGTGCGGCGATCGCCGTGAAATTCACCCTGGCGCCGGGTGAAACCCGAGAGATTCCGGTGGCGATCAGCTGGGATCTGCCGGTCACGAGCTTTGCGACGGGGGTGCGCGACCTGCGCCGCTACAGCGATTTTTATGGCGCCGATGGCTGCCATGCGGCGGCGATTGCGGCAGAGGCACTGCGTGATTGGCGGTCTTGGCACGAGCAAATCGAAGCCTGGCAAGCGCCGGTGTTGGCGCGCAAGGAGCTTTCCGAGGAGCTGCGCATGGCGCTGTTCAACGAGCTCTACGACCTCGCCAGCGGCGGCAGCCTCTGGACGGCAGCCACGTCGAAAGATCCCTATGGCCGCTTTGGGGTGCTCGAGTGCCTCGATTACGCCTGGTACGAAAGCCTTGATGTGCGTTTGTACGGGTCCTTTGCCCTGCTGCAGCTTTGGCCTGAGCTGGATAAGGCGGTGATTCGCAGCTTTGCTCGGGCGATTCCAGCGGCGGATGCCACCCAACGACCGATCGGTTGGTATTTCACCCAGGGCCGCGGCCGCGTGGAAGCAGACCGCAAGGTGAAAGGGGCCACACCCCACGATTTGGGAGCACCGAATGAGGTGCCGTTTGATGCCACGAATTACACCGCCTATCAAGACTGCAATCTCTGGAAAGATCTCGCCAGTGATTACGTGCTGCAGGTGTGGCGCACGTTCAAATTGGCGCCCACTGGTGAAGACCTCAGCTTTCTGGCGGAGTGCTGGCCTGCGGCGGTGCAGGCCCTGCACTACCTCAAGCAATTTGATGTGAATGACGATGGCTTGCCTGATAACGGCGGGGCGCCGGATCAAACCTTTGATGATTGGCCGCTCAAGGGGGTGAGTGCCTATTGCGGAGCGCTTTGGATTGCAGCCTTGGAAGCGGCCTTAGCAATGGCGCAACGGCTGCAGCTGGAGTTGGGATTGGAGACCGGCGACGAGCAGCACACCTTCAGTGGCTGGCTGAAGCAATCCCGCGCCAATTTCGACACGCTCCTCTGGAACGGTGAGTACTACGACATCGATGCGGAAAGCGGCACGCCGGTGGTGATGGCCGATCAGCTCTGTGGTGATTTCTATGCGCGCTTGCTGGATTTACCGCCGGTGGTGAGTGAGGCCAATAGCCGCAGCACCTTGAAGGCGGTGAAAGAAGCCTGTTTTGACAACTTTGCAGGCGGAACGCTCGGGGTCGCCAATGGCTTGCGCCGTGATGGCACTCCGCTGGATCCAAATGGCACCCACCCCTTGGAGGTGTGGACGGGGATCAACTTTGGAATCGCCAGCTATTACCGCTTGATGGGTGAGGGCAAAACCGCAGAAGCGATCTGCTCAGCGGTGGTGACCCAGGTGTATGCCGGTGGCTTGCAATTCCGCACCCCAGAAGCGATCACAGCCGTGAATACCTTTCGGGCTTGCCACTACCTGCGGGCGATGGCGATCTGGGGCCTCTGGGCCACACACACCGATTGGGAAACGATTCCTGGTGCGCAGCGGGGGTAAAAAGTGCGCAATTGAGTTAGATCTCTGCCAGTTTTTGATTCGCCAATGATTCGATTAAGTCTGCGCAATCATGCAAAAGCAGTAATATGTCCAGAATTAATTGTATTAACGATTTATAATTAGCTTGGCTTTTGCATCTTTTCTGCCTTCTTCTCTGATGGTTAATTGTGCTGTCTTCATCTCAGGCCTGCGGTTCCCGCAGTCCAGGCATGGAGCGTTGATGATGGCTCCATGAATTGGCTTGTTCAGATGGGTGTGCTGCGTCGGCTTTTGGTTTCGTTGTTGGCGGCGGTGCTCCTGCTTCTGGTCACCCCAAACGCAGCGCTGGCCCAAGTGCATCAGCACAACGATGAGGCGGGTGCCCCAATGCTGCGCAGCCTTGAAAGCTTGCGCGATCTCGATTACGACAGCTGGCAGGCCGTTGCTTATCGCACTGGAAAGCCTGGAAACCCTGTAGTGCTGAGGATTGTGGGCTACCCCGGCAAAGTGAGGCTCGATCATCCAGTGTCTCTATTAGTTCAGGCCGGAGTGAAGGAATGGCAATTGGACGACATCACCCTCGAGAATCCAGCCCTTGCCAAAGACGGCCGAGAAGCTGCGGCTGAATTTGCGCTCGATCCGCTCTTAGCTGATCTGAGCAACAACCGTCCTTTGCGTTTGTTCCTGCCGGGTGTGTTCAATGAATTGCCTGTTCCTCCCTATGTGGTGGGCGAGTGGCGCGAAGTACAAACGCAACAGCTGAGCTGATGCTGGTAGGCAGCACCCGCTGGAATGTTTGGATGCGCCGGGCTCTGCAGTTGGCAGCCCTGGCTGAAGGCCAAACCAGTCCCAACCCCCTAGTGGGTGCTGTGGTGCTGGATGCTCAAGGGGCTTTGGTCGGAGAAGGCTTTCATGCCAAGGCAGGGCAAGCCCATGCCGAGGTGGGTGCACTCGCTCAAGCTGGTGCGCGCGCCAGGGGCGGGACGATCATCGTCACGCTTGAGCCTTGCTGTCATCAGGGGCGAACGCCTCCTTGCTCGGAGGCGGTGATTCAAGCCGGCATTCAGCGCGTGGTTGTGGCACTCACAGATCCTGATCCGCGGGTGGCCGGTGGCGGCATTCAGCGCTTGCGCGATGCCGGATTGGAGGTGATCACCGGGGTGCTGGAGGCAGAGGCGGCTCAGCAAAATCGAGCCTTTGTCCATCGCGTTCAAACTGGCCTTCCTTGGGGCCTTCTCAAGTGGGCGATGAGTTTGGACGGCCGCACCGCTTTGCCGAATGGCGAAAGCCAGTGGATTAGTGCTCCTCCTGCGCGGGACTGGGTGCATCAGTTGCGCGCTGGTTGCGATGCGGTGATTGTGGGTGGGGGCACCGTTCGCGCTGATAACCCCTTGCTCACCAGCCGTGGTCGGCGCTCGCCAGAGCCGTTGCGCGTGGTGCTGAGCCGGAGTCTTGATTTGCCTTCTCAGGCTCAGCTTTGGGACACAAGCCTGGCGCCAACGCTTCTGGCCCATGGGCCAGGTTGCGCTGATCGACCATGTCCTGAGGGACCGGAAACCCTCGAACTTTTGGCTAGCGAGCCGTTGGATCTCCTTCACGCTTTGGCTGCACGTGGTTGCAACCGCGTGCTCTGGGAATGCGGTCCGGCCCTAGCAGCGGCAGCGCTACAGCAGGGTTGCGTGCAGGAGTTAGCAGTCGTGATTGCCCCCAAGCTTCTTGGCGGTGATTTGGCCCGCACGCCTCTAGGTGATCTTGGCTTCACGGCGATGGATGAGGTTATGGCGCTTTCAGACCTCAATGCTCAACGTTTAGGCAGTGATCTGTTGCTGCAGCAGAGGCTGATCTAAAGCAGGCGTCCTGGGGCCTTCCAAAGGATCTAGCTATGGGTGTTCATTGTGTTCAGCGATGTCTTCTTCTTCCACTTGGCTGGTGTAACGACCGATCAGGACTCCCATCACCACGGCTAAATAAAGCGGTCCAATGATTCCCGTCACCATCGCCAGCATCCGCGAGACGGGCAGCACAGGTTGAATGTCACCGAAGCCCACGGTGGTTAAGCAGATGAAGGCGAAATAGTTGATTTCAGAGAAGGCTCTCATTGACACCAGCACACTGGCGTCGGGCCCATGGGCGGATTCTTTGAGGATGTTGAGTGGTTCGAAACTGCCTGGCTGAATGGTTTCCACCGCACTCATCACCAAGCCGGCTGTTAGCCCTAAGAGCAGATAGCCAGCGGCAGCACCCATCAGCAAGCCAGCCGTAACTTTGCGTTCCTGGGAGAGTCGCTCCACCAAGCGGATCACGCTCCAGCCCACCAACACACTCCAGGTGAGCACAAGCGGAACGCCACTCACCACCCAGCGCACAGGAGTGATTTGCCACAGAAGCAGGGCAACAAGTGCCCCGAGACCTAGGAGCTGGTACAAACGGTCTTCAACGGTGAGAGACGCTTTGCGGATCATCACCAGTTGCGTGAGCAGCAAGGCGATCAAGCCATAGCCCAGGGGGCCGATCCAGCTCAGGCGCGGAAAAGCAAAGCTCACCAGCACTAATAAGCAGAGGCTTAGAAGCAGCTCATAGATTTTTTCTCGATTGCGGCGCTTTGATCTGTCAGATTTCATCTTCAGAGCATTCCGCCAAGCTCAGGATTCCAACAATCGCGAATGCCATCGAGCCAAGCAAGGTGGTGCGCATGGACATCGGGCTATCCAGCACTTGCTCCAGGGGAAAGTTTGTCGGCAATCCGGCGATGGCCGATTGCATGAACCAGACACAGCCCAAGGCATTCACGATGGAAATCCACCAGCCGAGGTGATCAGGTTCATATACCAGCAACTTGCCGTGCCCCACTTCTTGCAGTCCATAGACAGCAGAGATCAGAAACAGGATGGAACCGATCACATTGGCAAGGATGCCCAGCACTAGCCAAAGCTCAGCATTGGGTTGCTGTTGGCTCCAACTGAAAAAGGTCTCGATGTTGAACAACACCGTTCCAATGCTCTGGGTGAGGGCGCAACGCAGGCCACACCACTCCCATCGCGGACCATCTTTTGGCAGCGCTTGATCTCCAATCCGTGCTTGCTGGAGTTGCCACCAACCACCTGCTGTGAAGAACACAGAGCCAACTGCCAACAACCCAAGGGCCAATGAGGGCGATTGGCTGGTGTGGAGTTGCAACCAGGAGCCAAGTGCAAAGAGCAGGGGGCCAAGGATGAAGGCCAGGGCTGTCTTTGTTTCAAGGCGTTTCCAGTGCTTTGGCATTAGCAAAGCGCGCAGGATCTGAATGAAATTGAGGGCTTGGTAATGCCCCTTTTTGATAGGTCCATGGCCCTTGCGAAGCCGCCGGCTGGTCCAAATACCAAGGGGATGGAGCCATGCGCTGGTCCCTAGGGGACTACGCCAATAGGGATGCAGCCTTTCGCTTGTGACCAAGGCGTTCGGTTCTCCTCCCAGCACGCGCACCCATCAGGCAAACAACCGACTTAGTTTGGTGCGCAATTGGGAACCAGCTTCATGGCGATTCGAGAGGACGACAATCGCCCTAATCGGCGCTTCGGGATCATCAATCTTGTCTTGATTGGTTTCGGAGTGTTGTTGCTGCTGAGCAGCTTCATCCCCAACCAAGGCATGCAGCAAGTGCCTCGGGTGCCGTATTCACTTTTTATTGACCAAGTCAATGATGGGGCGGTCAAGCGCGCTTTCATCACCCAAGATCAAATTCGCTACGAGCTCAGTGAGGTTGAGGAAGGAGCGCCTTCTGTGCTCGCAACCACGCCGATCTTCGATATGGATCTGCCCCAGCGCCTCGAAAGCAAAGGCGTTGAGTTTGCTGCTGCTCCGCCTAAGAAGCCCAATATCTTCACCACCATTTTGAGCTGGGTCGTTCCCCCGCTGATTTTTATCCTCGTTTTGCAGTTCTTTGCACGTCGCTCCATGGGTGGCGGCGGTGCTCAAGGTGCACTCAATTTCACGAAGAGCAAGGCCAAGGTGTATGTGCCGGATGAGCAATCACGGGTCACGTTTGCCGATGTGGCCGGTGTGGATGAAGCCAAAGATGAGCTCAATGAAATTGTTGATTTCTTAAAAACACCCGAGCGCTATACCGAGATTGGCGCACGCATTCCCAAAGGGGTGTTGCTTGTTGGTCCTCCAGGTACGGGTAAAACACTGCTATCCAAAGCAGTGGCTGGTGAGGCAGGTGTTCCCTTCTTCATCATTAGTGGTTCCGAATTTGTAGAACTCTTCGTTGGAGCAGGTGCTGCTCGCGTTCGTGACCTATTCGAACAGGCCAAAAAGAACGCTCCTTGCATCATCTTTATCGATGAACTTGATGCGATTGGTAAGAGCCGTTCAGGCTCGATGGGTGTGGTTGGAGGTAACGATGAGCGCGAACAAACGCTGAATCAACTGCTTACCGAAATGGATGGTTTTGCATCCACAGATAAGCCTGTGATCGTGTTGGCTGCGACGAACCAGCCTGAAGTTCTGGATGCCGCTTTGCTTCGCCCTGGTCGTTTCGATCGTCAGGTGTTGGTGGATCGACCTGACCTTTCTGGTCGTAAGACCATTCTTGAGATCTACGCCAAAAAAGTAAAACTTGCCGAGGCCGTTGATTTAGACAAGATCGCTCAAGCGACAAGCGGTTTTGCCGGTGCCGATCTTGCCAACCTGGTCAACGAGGCAGCCCTACTAGCGGCTCGTAATTACAAAAAAGAAGTTGTACAGGGCGATCTCAATGAAGCGATCGAACGTGTTGTTGCTGGTCTCGAGAAAAAGAGCCGGGTGATGCAAGACGATGAGAAGAAGGTCGTTGCGTATCACGAAGTTGGTCACGCGATCGTGGGTCACCTCATGCCCGGAGGCAGCAAAGTGGCCAAGATCTCGATCGTGCCCCGCGGCATGAGTGCCCTCGGCTACACGCTGCAACTCCCCACAGAAGAGCGCTTCCTCAACTCTCGCGAAGATTTGGAAGGGCAAATTGCCACCCTGCTTGGAGGCCGCTCTGCAGAGGAAATTGTGTTCGGCAAAATCACCACAGGAGCTGCTAACGATCTGCAGCGGGCTACCGACATCGCTGAGCAGATGGTTGGCACCTATGGAATGAGCGACACCCTCGGACCCCTTGCTTACGACAAGCAAGGTGGTAGTCGTTTCCTTGGCGGTAACAACAATCCCCGCCGCGCGGTGAGTGATGCCACAGCGCAAGCGATCGATCGTGAAGTGCGGGGCTTAGTGGACCGTGCCCACGACCAAGCCCTTTCGATCCTTCGTCAAAACATGGCATTGCTCGAAACGATCTCTCAGAAAATTCTTGAAAAAGAAGTGATCGAAGGAGATGACCTCAGAGAGATGCTTTCGGCCAGCGTGATGCCTGCTGATCAATCCGTTGCTGCTTAGGCTCCCGCGCTTTCCTTAGCGCAGACACTGCTCAAGTAGACACTGATCAAGTAGACGCCGCTCAACTTTCCAGCAATTGCAATCACTGTCTCCTTCTGGGGGCAGTTTTTTTGTTGGATCGGTCAACCATCGGCCGCAAATGGTTCACTTTTTTGAAGCGTTTGGCGTCCCGAATCGCAACGTTTCCAGCACGCGGGCTCAAGAAGGCTTGACGAGCAGCCCTTTTATCTCCGATAACACTCCTTTGAAGCCGCTGGCATGGATAAGGGCGTTGCTGCTGTTCTCACCTCCTTAACCGGGCGTGATTACCTGTCGTCTGCGGACATTTCTGCGCAGGAAACCCAGGCTCTGCTCGACCTTGCGCGCCAACTGAAGTCTGGTGACCGCCGCATCGATCTCGGCAATCGGGTGCTGGGGTTGATCTTCACCAAAGCATCCACCCGCACCAGGGTGAGCTTTCAAGTGGCGATGGCCCGGCTCGGCGGTCAAACCGTGGATCTCAATCCCCAGGTCACCCAGCTCGGTCGTGGTGAACCCTTGGAAGATACGGCCAGGGTCTTGAGTCGTTTTTGTGACGCTCTCGCTGTGCGCACCTATGCCCAACAGGAGCTCGTGGATTACGCCTACTGGGCTTCGATTCCCGTGATCAATGCCCTCACGGATCTCGAGCATCCGTGTCAGGCCTTGGCTGATTTCCTCACGATGCAGGAGGCCTTTGGTGATCTGCAAGGCCAAACCCTGGCTTACGTCGGCGATGGAAACAACGTGGCCCACTCCTTGATGCTCTGCGGGGCTCTTCTTGGCGTGAATGTGCGCATCGGCTGTCCCGATGGTTTTGAGCCGTTACCCGGGGTGCTCGATCAAGCCCGTGAGCTTGCCGTGGCTGGAGCTCAGATCGAGGTCACCAGTGATCCCGTTGCGGCGGTGCGCGGAGCCCAGGCGTTGTATACGGATGTTTGGGCATCCATGGGCCAGGAACAGGAGCAGGCGGAGCGCGAACAGGCTTTCAAAGGTTTTTGCTTGGATGAAGCCCTGCTGGCAGAAGCTGATCCCAAAGCGATTGTGCTGCACTGTTTGCCTGCCCATCGCGACGAGGAGATCAGTGCCGGGGTGATGGAGAGTGCGTCCAGCCGGATCTTTGACCAAGCGGAGAATCGTCTGCATGCCCAGCAGGCTCTCCTCGCCGTTTTGCTTGGTGGTTTGTGAGCGCATCGCCCCAGGCGTTTTCACTGCCTGGGGGGGCAGTGACGGTGGTTCTCATTCATGGATTCACCGGCTCGCCTTCTGAGCTGCAGCTCCTCGCTGAGGCCTTGAATTCCGAGGGCTATGGCGTAGAGGTTCCCCTGCTCATGGGTCATGGAACAAACCTCAATGAGTTGATGGGGGTGCATCCGCAGCAGTGGATCGACCCTCTTGATGCCTTGATCAATCGTCTGTTGTCAGAAGGTCAGAAGGTGGTGGTGGGAGGGTTGTCGTTGGGTTCGATTTTGAGCTTGCAATTGGCGTTGCGTTACCCCCAAATCAAGGCTCTCTTGCTGTATTCACCTCCTGTTCGCAGCGGAGATCCCCGCCGCTTTTTGGCCCCTTTGCTGATCCGATTCACACAATCGCTGCCAAAGCCGGCCTCTGACTTCTTTGATCCAATCGCGGCAGAGCGGCTTTGGTCTTACGACCGCTACCCAGTGGCCACCAGTGCTCGCGTGCTTGATCTCATCTCTCGTACGCGCAGGCAGCTCCACCAGGTTCAGCAACCACTGCTGGCGATTGCGAGTCGTCGCGACAAGGTGATTTCACACAGTGGCATTGAGCTGTTGATGCGCACCGTGCAGTCCTCTCCTCGAGAGCTTCACTGGTTAGAGCGCAGTAGTCATTCGATCACGGTGGATGCTGAATGGACAGCGGTGCGTGATCTCAGTCTCGAATTTCTACGTAAGATTTTTTCAACGTCAATTTGAAGCATGGATCAAGTCGAACGAGACAACTGGCAAAGGATTCTCGAAACCTTAGAAGCGGCGGGTGATTGCGACAGCGGCTTTTATCGCAGGGCTCAAGCCATCTGCAACGGACAGCCAGACCCCTTGCTGGAGCAGGAGCGGAAGGATCAGGAACAGAGAGAGCAGAGCTCATGAGCATGCACCCGATTGAGCGTGGCTTGGAACAATCCTTTGAGCTCGAAAAGTGGGGTCGGTTCATCCGTGAGTGCGATGACATCGACACCCTGAGAGAAACGGCTCTTTCTCTGGTGCAGCAACTGGCTCAGCTCAAGGCTTCTAGTGCCTGGATGGCAACGCGTGCCTCCGAATCCGAAAACGCCAAATTGGAAATGTTGGCTGAATTGATCAAGCAAAAAAACGTCAACCAGGAGAAGCAATGAGCGGTCTTTCCCTCCTGCGGATGTCCGTTCGATTGCGAACCATCGTGATCATTGGATCCACGGCCGCTGCCCTGTCGGTTGCTTCTGCATTGCCGAGTGATGCCAGCTGGGCGCCAAAACCTGAACCCAAGTTTTGGCGTGAGGTGCGCCAGCAAATGAGCGTTCAGGAAACGTCAGCACCATCGGATTGGAGGTTTCTGGAGGCGATGCAATCCCCCAAAATCGACGCGGCCGAATATTTGCGAGACCCTTTCCGTCGTGATCAGACGGTGAGCTTTCAGGCCTTGTTGTTGATGCGTAAAGGGCAGAGCAGTCCCTGGAGAATGCGGCAGTTATCGATGCGCGCCCAGTGTCTTAAGGGGGTGTTGGAGCGACAGGATCAGGAGGGTCGTTGGAGTGTTTACCCAGGACGGAAAGGTACGGCTTCCAAGGTGAACTGGATCTGCGCTTTAGCTCCCAATCCTTGAGGCCCTTGCCAAATCCCCATGGAATAGGTACATATGTATTGACTGAATTGGATCATCCCGGTGACCACTGGATCCCCCGAGCCGCTCACCACTGCTCAGCAGGAGCTTTACGACTGGCTGTCGGACTACATCGGTAGCCATCGCCATAGCCCTTCTATTCGTCAGATGATGCAGGCGATGGGGCTTCGTTCACCCGCTCCTGTGCAAAGTCGACTGCGCCATTTGCAGCAGAAGGGATGGCTCACCTGGCAGGAGGGTCAAGCGCGCACCTTGCAATTGTTGGGGGATGTGGCGTTGGGTATTCCGGTGCTTGGCGCTGTAGCGGCTGGTGGTTTGGTGGAAACCTTCGACGATGTTCAAGAACACCTTGATCTAGCTCCAGTGCTTGAAACCCGCGGCTTGTTTGCGCTCACGGTGAATGGTGATTCGATGGTGGATGCTCACATCGCTGATGGTGATGTTGTGCTCATGGAGCCTGTACTCGAGCCCCGACGTTTGCGTCAGGGCACGATTGTGAGTGCTTTGGTGGCAGGCAGTGGCACCACCCTCAAGCATTTTCATCTTGATGGAAGTGTGGTGCGCTTGGAAGCGGCAAATCCTGCTTACGACCCCATTGAGTTGCCAGCGGAGCAGGTGCAGGTTCAAGGCAAATTAATGGCGGTGTGGCGCCAGGTTTGAGCTCCTTGGCGGTGTAAGCTTCGCCACGACAACGAACAGGCTTGCGGGCTTTGCCGTTGTTCATGGGGCCATAGCTCAGCTGGTAGAGCACCTGCATGGCATGCAGGGGGTCAGCGGTTCGAATCCGCTTGGCTCCACTTCAAGAATAAAACCAGTTACTGACAGGTTTTTGGCGGCTTGCAAGAGTCGCTGTTTTAATGCCGAAAAGCTAAATATCATTTTTGATGCGCAAAATGATGCGCAAAAATTTGGTGTCCCGCATGGCCGCGGCTGTTTCCTCCGGTTTCTCATGCGAGCTGACTCTGCCCAGCCGTGGTTGTTTCCTGAGTCGCCTGCATGGGCACATTTAGCGGCTTGCGCCTGCCCTGCGATGAGATGTGCTCCGAGTATGAGATGAGCCGTTGCATCCTTCCTTCTATGCCTTCCGCTTCTGCTTTTCCAGCAAAAGCTTGGCCTTTTCGTAACGCTTTTGAAAACCAGCTTTCAGAGCCGAGTGGTGTGCCATCAGCTGCGCTCGGGCTCCGTCCCGTCTCTTGGCTTCATAAACCCGATCACACAGCTGCCAATACAGCTCAATGATTCCGATCTCGCGGGAGTAATCCTTCTGCTTGCGCAGGATGATCGCCACCCGCTTGAAGTAGGCAGGGGCCGGGAACAAAAGCCGGATATGAGACGACTCCATCTCGGCCTTGCAACAGGCCAGCATCAAATCAAGATCGTGCTTGTTTTCAGGAGTGTCCTGAAGAACCTCCCAGGTCTGCTTCCCATCGAAAAGCGTCTGAGGAAACATCATCCCGAAGATCTCGCCGGAGGTCTTCCCTGCGTTGCCTTGCTCGACGTACCAGTCGGTATCGAACTCAGTCGTTTCGACTAAGGGAGGTTCAGAGGCTTTCGGTGGTTCTGCTGCAAGCTCGGACGTCTGAGGTTGCGGCGTCTCCAAAACCCCTGTTGGTAGCTCTGAGGAACGAGGCTCACGCCTAATGCGCCTCGTGCTTTTGGCCTTCTGCACTTCGTGGTTGAAGACCACCTTGGCGACAACAAAAGCAATCGCCAGGACGGCCATCAGAAAGCCAAGAAGCTCCATGTCTGAACAGGCCGTGGATGTTCACCACAGTCTGGCTAGGGCGACAAGCGAGCAACTGCCTAAAGGCACAAGGTCTGCAAACAGCTCCGAGCGCCAACGAGCGACAACAAGTAAAGGAACGACCTTCCTTGTGCTCCGATCCCCAGAAAGCCCTCAGATCCCATGCAATAACAAGGGTTGCAACTGCTTTCTAAGCAGTCGGTCGTGTGTTCGAATCACACAGGGGGCGTTACTTACAGCAAGGGGTGAGCAATTAATCCATTCTGCTCTTGCCTTCACGGCTGCAGTCAACACTCACCCTTTTTGAGTGATTTAGATGACACCGCTTTTTGAATGAGTCTGCGAAAGTCCCAGCAATCAGAGATCTCAAGTGTCAGCCAAATTCCTCAATAACGTCCGCGTGCTTTGTAAGGAGGGTTGCGAGGAAAGGTTCATTGCGGCAACTGAAGCCTGGGTGAATCCAGAGGGGATGCTGCATGCTTTTTGGGCTAAGACAGGTGATCGTCGTTATTGCTTTGTTGGTATCTGGGAAAGCGAGGAAAATCTTGTCGCCGCAAGACCTCAGATGATTGAGCATTTAAATTCTGTCCGTGACTTTTTTGAAGAACTCTCTCCAGAGCTGGGTGTGACTGACCCTGTCTCAGGTCCTGTTGTTACCCACAAGAGCTAACTGAACTCATCCTTTCGAGTGAGTCGGTCTACTCAATTGGCAATCTCGCCAAACTGCTGTTATGTGGCAGCAGCAGCCTGATTACGCCCGGTATGAGGAGAAATCCAACGGTGAGGGTTGGCTGGTGAACAGGCAAGAAAGGATGCTCATCCAGATCAAGCCCGATGCACCAACACAACATGCTCAGTTCGTTCTGGTGAGCTACTACCGCTTGTCCGCACACCTTGGGAAACCACTAAGAAAGCAGCGAATGCTCAGGCATCTAGGCATCGAGATGTGGATCAACCTGCAGAAAATCGGTTGGCAACGCTGCTCACCGCCTAACTAACTACCTGTTCGGAGTAATACTCAATAAACAAAAGTATTATGTTGGAATTACATAGCTGCTTTTTACGCGATGACCGAGACAACTGTTCTGGACTTCAAGCTCAGCAATACGTTTGAGGAGTATCGCACTCATATGAATGCGCCTGAGCAGCAGGCAAT